>Ga0307983_1000768_pt1 | contig 15385 bp, 11 predicted proteins | sample OrgLakmetagen991_FD_201845 | JGI IMG/M metagenome (GOLD analysis project Ga0307983, IMG submission 201845) | Saline water microbial communities from Organic Lake, Antarctica - #991 | ecosystem: Environmental > Aquatic > Non-marine Saline and Alkaline > Saline | place: Antarctica: Organic Lake...
TGGTGGAGGTGGGGGTACGCCATTATTAGTATTTGATTTGGGAGGTAAATTGCTACCTAAGTTTAATGTTTGTTGTGGTGGCTTGCTTTTAGCTTTTTCTTTTTCTTTTCTTTCTGTATTACCACTATTCAACATAGCCCTAAGTGCTGCAGGTGTGTTTAGTGGTGAAGGATCTAACACACGCCTGGATGGTAAATTTGTTTCAGTAACTGGTTTTGTGGTGTTAATTTTCTGTTCCTCTATTCTTCTTTGCTCTTCCATCATTTTAGAGTATGACATTGGTTCTACTACATTAGGTGCTTTAGGTGGTGTGCTAGGTGGTGTGCTAGTTTGTAATGGATTGGACATTCTACCTGCCACTATTTCCTTAATTTCCCAATTTGCACGTCCTAATTTACGTAGTTCAGCTTTTTTTGCTTCAGCTTCGCGCTTTAAAGCATTAGCCATACTATCACCTTGCCCTAAAACAATAGGTTCTTCATTATTATTATATTCTTCATATAGTGTGCTACCAATCAACTGTTTTGGATCACTACTAGAATTTTTATCTAGATTTTTACCACCATCCAAGTTCAATGTAGCAGTACCATCATCACCACCACTTTGTTTGCTATGATCATTATTCTCGTTATGACATGTAGATATAGACATGTAGTATATAGAGATAGTAATACCAGCTAGTATGAAACATAACAATGACAGCCATATTCGCCAATCACGACCGCCCCACCATATATCTAATTTGGTACATTGGGTATCTAACCAGGCGGTGTAGTGGGTATAATAGGTTATTATATAATGTGATATATTTGTTGTAACATTTAATAGCATATTATGTATTGTATATTATATGTTTATGTTTATGTATATGTATGTGTATATGTATGTGTATATGTATGTGTGTATGTGTATATGTGTATATGTGTATAGTTTTAGCGTATATGTTATTATTTATATATAAGTAGTATTAAGTATTTTTAAAATAATTTTATGAGTTTTTTAATTAATTAGATATATAATTTGTAATAGATATATAATTTGTATATATATGTTTGCTATACATTGAATGTTAGTTTTCTTTTATTATATATAGTTAAAATAAAAATACAATAGCTAGCATATATATAATAAAATATACCAATAACATAAACATAATCCATAATAATCCATACATAACAAATATATCTAAAATATCATAAATAATATCATAAATAATATACAAATAATTAAACAATAAATATCCAAACTATAATAAAATATCTAAACTAAAATATCTAAACTAAAATATCTAAGCTAAAATAAGATACTATATACTATATACTATAATAAGATACCATATCCCAAAATATCATATCCCAAAATATCATATCATAATGTTATCACAAAAGATGAAAACACAATTATGCATGCTAGCTATTGTCCTTATGGCAGTTGCCGCCGCTCTAGTCCCCATGTATGCCGATCGCATTACCCTACTCCCTAAGATATTCAACAATACAGGTAATATGGTGTTACTAGCAGTTGCGGTATTGTGCGTTACCCTAGTTGATATCCGAATGGGTGTTGCCATGGCATTTTTAGTACTTATGCTAGCCGTATATATAAGAACACGCCGGGCACAAGAGTTATTTAAGAATTACAGTGAAGAACTAGTTGCCACACGTGCTCCAGCTAATCAACATACAGCTGTATTGACTAATGATGAAATTAGAGAAGGGGAAATGTCATATGTAGAAGCTAGCAAACCCCCAATGCACCCACATGTTGACCATGCTACTGACAATAATACTGCTAGTGGTGTTGAAGGATTCGCTAGCCATATAGGAATGGAGAGTATTAATTTGGGCCCAACACATAGCGCGGCTGATTTCGTAAGCAAAGAATATGATAGCAAAGAACGTTTAACAGATATGGGAGCGCAACCGAGTCAAATAGGAAGTGGTCAGGGGTGTGTATTACAGGGTATGCCAAGGGTAGAGAATGCAGGGCATATGGAGATGGGGCAACCATTAGCATCTAGTAAGACATACCAAGTAGATCACCAGATGCAAAATATGGGAACATTATTTTATCCATTACATCCGCCAAGTGGTATGTAAATAGAAGTATATTATATAGCAAAATGAAGACAGCAAATGGCAGTAGACACTAGCAGAGGTATACATATACAAATACGTATAATAGTTATAAAGTTAGATACATTACAAAATAAAGTAAATTTTAAGATACAAGGGAGAAGAGTTAGTTTGATATGATGTAAAAAAATAAGAATAATATTAAGAATAGGAAAATTATTAGGTTTAGATTTAGAGATACATAAGCTAGAAGAATATTTTATATATGTATTGGTTAATGTACAACGCATGTGTATAATTAATATTGGATTAAGGTGATAGCTGTGCAATAGCTCTTAACATAAACATACGATGGTAGTTGTGTTAAGCTAGATAATTGTTAACATAATATATATTTATTTTTAAAGTATTACACATATTTATTTTTAAAGTATTACACATATTTATTTATTTTTAAATACCTTATATTATAACTTGGTGATTATAATACACATATAATAAAACATATATATAATAAAATAAACGTACCATATACTATATACCTAAAATATACCTAAAATATACCTAAAATATACCTAAAATATACCTAAAATATACCTAAAATATACCTAAAATATACCTAAAATATACCTAAAATATACCTAAAATATACGCTAGCTCACTACACATATCACACATAACTAAACATGTTTTACCGATTATACTGGAAATTTATACGCCGTAATTGGCGCCTATATGTTATATACTTTCTAGCCATGGTTGCTATTCCCCTCAGTAATACTGCCATGCCCCATTACTATGGTGAAATACTATCCAGCCTTAAATCCGGTAAACTAGATAAAAGTAAAGCTATATTTGTCACTATATTAGCCATATGGACTGTTGTTCAACTACTCAACTTAGTCAATAGTTTCCTCAATACCTATCTAATGCCCAAGTTTCAATCCTTTATTCGACAATACTTCTTCAATAAAATTATTGACTCCTATAGCCAAGAATATAAAGAACTAGAACTCGGCAAAATTATTAGTAAAATGGTCAGGTCACCTAGTATTATACAAAGTATATTCATCAATATGCGCGATTTCGTATTTAAAAATATACTCCTAATTGGTGGTAATATGCTCTATTTGGGCTCTCATCATTGGACCCTAGGTGCCGTATTTATTGGCGCTGTATCTGTCATGCTACTTGTTTCATATGTCTTCTTTAATACCTGTAATAAATATGTAACTTCTACCGAAGAAGCGTATGATGATGTCCATGAACAAATTGATGATACTCTATCCAACCTTATCAATATTTATACCTGCCAAAAAGCTGGTGACGAAAAATTACGCGTTGGTGACTACAATAAAACTACCAGTAATAGCCAAATCGAAACCGGTAACTGTAACAATAAATTCCGTATCCTATACAGCATATTATATGTTATCATCTTTATTGCACTTAATTATACCGCCTATCGCCTCTTTCTTTCCGGCAAATTACAAATGAAATCACTCGCTAGTATCTTTATTATTAACTTCAGCCTTATGGGTGATCTAGAAAGCTTCTACGGCGATGCCTACACATTTATGAATATATATACCAAAGTAGAACATATCACCGAATTTATTGACAGCCTACCCGTTCGACCCCTAGAAGCTAGTAAATCTATCCCCAATCCCAAAAATATACATATTGAATTCCGTAATGTTACCTACCAACACCCCGGTAGCCCCGATCCACTATATAACAACCTTAATCTAGTAATACCATCACGACAAGCTATTGCTATTATGGGCGGAGCTGGTAGTGGCAAAAGTACATGCGTTAAATTATTAACCCGCTTCCTACAATTACAAGATGGGGCAATACTAATAAACGGTATACCTACTAATGAACTAGATGTTGAAAACCTACGTAAATATATTATTATGGTACCCCAGCACCCCAACCTGTTTAATCGTACATTGTGGGATAATATTACCTATGGATTAGAACCAGATAGTGTAACCCGTGAAGATGTCTATAAAATATTAAAAGATAATGGTATGGGTGACATGGAACAGGTATATCGAGATAAAATGGATTTACCAGTTGGCAAACATGGTAGCAATCTTAGTGGCGGTCAACGTCAGGTTGTTGTGTTAATTAGGTGTATGTTGCGACCTAGTAGTGTTATTATATTGGATGAACCAACCTCGGCACTAGATGAACGTAGCCGGCGTAATGTCGAAAAAATTATTAATGCACTTAGCAAAACACGTACTTTGATTGTTATTACTCACGATAAAGAATTATTACAACATATGGACCGCATGATATATTTTGATAAAGGAAAAATTGTACAAGATGAAATTTTAGGTGGCAGTAAAAAATAACAAACATAGCTAGCTTGCAAAATTGCATTTTAATATTTATAATAATAATTCTCTATATAACATATATATATATAACATACAGACTTACATAATAACAAACATAGCTAGATCACAATATATACATATAGTAAATATTAATAATGGATAATCCAGGTGATACAAGTACATTTTATAAATGGTTCGATGACAAATGTATTAGTGCAGACTTAGAAACGGCATTAACAAAAAAATTTTTATATAAACAATGCGATGATATACCAGCTACAATAAAGTACGAATGCAATAAAATAGTTAATAGTTTTCCATGGCAATCAGATAATGGAAAAATATTAATCTTTTCTGATTGGTATTCTGATAGTGATAATTATTTATATTACTATAATAATATGAATATATTTTATAAAGAACATCTCGATAAAAATATAATAACTGTATATAGCTATGCTATGTATCATGTTATGCTTACATATTTTAGTGCCAACAATTATATAGTTTATCCATTATATTCATATATACCCAAGGAATCGTCTAAAAAAAAACATTATACAGTTTTAGATGGCATTATATTATATAAAAATAATCCTGAGTCCCGATACGCTATGCACTATTTAAAAATAAGTCAAATTTACTTTAATATTATTAATAGCAGGCCTTATAGACAAGAAAATGGTATTTTTACTAAAAATATTGCGGGTTTTAATAGCTCATGCTTAACTACTATGCCTATAGATATATGTAGAAAATATGACAATGATTCAGATAATATGATATATTGTATTTTAATGTATAAATACTTTCAATATCTTGTACCCACTCATAAAAAACATATTGAGTTTAATTTTTGGAAATCTAAACCTGAAAGTTTAGCACATAAATTTGGTATATTTGTAAACAATAAAACCAATACCATTGAATATAATAGTGAAAAACGCAAAGTATCTGATAAAAACGAGCTAGCTTTACCATTTGCGTCAAATATAGAAAAATCTTATACAATGCCTGGTAAATACATGCCATTTTATAAACGTATATTTCAATATTAAACATAATATATACTGTAATATATACTGTAATATATATTATTACACAATTTAAGTATTATTATTCCATTTTGTCTTTTTTATACTACTTATTTAACCACTATTTTACAAAAATTGCATTTTGATATTTATAATAATTCAATATATAACATATTAACACATATTACATACAATATACAATACCTTTAAATACAATACACATACTTTAAATACAATACACATACTTTAAATACAATACCTTTAAATACAACAATGGCTACATTTAATAACCAAAATACTACATCTAGTGATCCCACGCCTGCTGAAGCTTTGACTTCCCAGCCATCCGGACGACCACACACCCCTATAATTATAAACACTAAACGTCAATTTTATCGCCCACCCGCTGCCGTAGCTGCTGCTACCTCATCTGAATCACGTGGGACTCATAATAATTCTAATACTAATAATTCTAGGCCCTATAATAATTCACGTCCAAACTATACTTCTACCTATACTGATCGTGGCCACACTACCGGTCGTGATACAACACGTAATTATTCACATGGATACCAACGCAATGGCCCCAATAATACGGATAATGGTGGTCGTGGCTCTGCTGCCTCTTCTAGTTATAATAATACACCCCCTCCTCCTCTACCCGAACATGTAGAAGAACCCATACTAGCTCAACAACTAACCGAGGAACAACGTGAAATACTCGTTGAACCTATTGAAAAGTTTGAAGAATTAACCGATATGGATAATTATGGCGGTGATGGTGTCAATGAAAATCTACTTCGTGGTATCTATTCCAACGGTTTTGAACGCCCTTCTATTATTCAATCAATGGCTATTCGTCCTGTTCTTAGCGGCCAAGACGTAATTGCCCAAGCACAATCGGGTATGGGTAAAACGGGTGCCTTCTGTATTGGTACTCTAGGTCGTATTAATACCGCAATTAATACCACTCAAGCCGTTGTCCTAGCCCACACCCGTGAACTAGCTACACAAATTGAGACCGTATTTCGTAAAATTAGTACTAATACTCCAGTTAGAATCAGTATTTGCATTGGTGGTATTTCCCCCCATGAAAATGTTGCATCTCTAACAGGCAATGGAAGCGGTGAACGCCCCCATATTGTTATTGGTACTCCAGGACGCATGATTGATATGCTAACTAGGCGTGATACTAATAGTGGCATTCCAGTAATGGATGTTAGAGGAATTAAAATGTTGGTTATTGATGAGGCAGATGCCATGCTAGGCACCACAACGAATGCCGCTCCTAGTACACGTGATGGTCATCGTGCTAGACAACCTCATGCTGATAATCGTGGATTTGTTGATGAAATAAATAAGATTGTTGGGCTAATTCCAGAAGCCGCACAGATTTGCCTATTTAGCGCAACAATGAATAGTGATTTCTTTGATCTAGTTGAGCGATTTTTGAGGAATCCAATTAAAGTTGTTATTAAGCAAGACGAACTAACATTGGATGGTATTAAACAGTTCTGTGTTGATGTAGATGAACAACAATATAAATTTGTAACCCTCTGCGATCTCTACAAACTACTTAATATTAACCAATCTATTATATATTGTAATAGCAAACGTGGTGTCGATTATCTAGCACATAACCTAAAGCAAACCGGTTACACTGTTAGTAGTATTCATAGTGGTATGGATCATCAACAACGTGAACTAACCATGGCCGACTTTCATAGCGGTAAAAGCCGTGTATTGGTATCAACCGACCTTTTGGCCCGTGGTATTGATGTACAACAAGTATCCGTCGTCATAAACTATGATTTGCCAGAAAACGTTGAATCCTATATTCACCGTATCGGACGTAGTGGACGTTATGGCCGTAAGGGTGTTGCTATTAATATTATTACCGGTGAAGATATTGATAAAATTGGGCAAATTGAACAGTATTATTCTACTCAAATTGATCCCCTTCCTATAAATTTTGAAAATCTACTGGACTAATAAATAGCTATATTAATAATTAGCAAATATTAATACTGCAATACTAATACCAATACTAATATTTAAAAAATGCACCCAGTTTATCCTAAGTTTATCCTAAGTTTATCCTAAGTTTATCCTAAGTTTATCCTAAGTTTATCCTAAGTTTATCCTAAGTTTATCCTAAGTTTATCCTAAGTTTATCCTAAGTTTATTTATGTACTACTTTTGTGAAAATTGCATTTATTATAATTATATTATTTTTTAATTATATTATATTTTAATTATATACACATACATATACATATACTAGTACTTATACTTATATTATAGCATTCTATACTTATTATTAATCTAGCAAGTATATTTATAATCTTGTATAATATTTTATACTAATACATATAAATTCACACACATACTATATACTATATACTATATAATATATACTTATTCTTATAATATATACTTATACTTATACTTATACTTATAAATATGGAAACATCACCCGCAATATATAATGCAAATGTATCTAACAAAAAAAATAAATTGGTAAATTTACCATCTAGCCAGGGATTGGACCATATTTGGTATGTTAGTGACTTACACCTTGAATTTATATACACACGTGACGAACTAACATAATATATTAACGATTTATTTGATGGTAAAAAATATAACAAAATACTAATACTAGCAGGCGATATATGTACTGTTGTATGTGATGAAACAACCTATAAAAATGCCGTTGACTGGCGTATCCGATATTTCCTAAATGAATGTAGTCAGCGATTTAGATGGGTATTATATACTGCTGGGAATCATGAATATTATAACACACATTATATAGGGAATAATAATATACATACATGTGACTATATTGCTGATATGTTGGATGGTTTATGTTTGGAATTTTGGAATGTGTATTATATGCAATGTGATGATATAATTATTGATACAAATATGCAAATTCATAATCAGCATCTAGCATACATTAACAAAAAAATAAGTCGGTCAAATAATATAAGTCAACTAGCTATCGAACATTACGATAACCCACAATCAACCACTATCATAAATACCAACTCTAAACAAACATATTATAAAACAGTTGTCTTTACACACCATCCACCTAGACATGAAGGAACTAGTGCCCCACAATATGCAAATACACCATTGCTATCTGCGTTTTCAACAAACTTACCACTAAATATTGATATTTATATTTGCTGATGCCTGGATATCTGACCATACACATCATAAAACAGTATTACCTAATGTTGAAGGCACTAAGTGTACTCTAGCACTGAATTGTATTGGTTATCCTGATGAATAAATATTATAAGTCATTTAGTAGCATAGAATAGTTGGAATATCCCAAGTTATATACTGCTAGCTTATAATATAGGATTTAGTTAGTTTATATTGGAAGTCTATTCATAAATTCTTTATAGTTAGAAACTTTGGCTTTAATAGCATATATAGGTATACATTTGGGCAAATGTGTTATCATATATTTTTTGTCAGAACATACTAAATCTAGAGCAGCATTAATTTTATTAAGGAAATAAAACAAATGTGTTGGATTTATGCTATCTACTTTCGTCAACCGAACTGAATTAATGTTTGCAATATTTGGATGATTATTTGTATAGAAATAAAATGGTTTACGTTCGATTATATTATAATCTATGGTGGGTATTCTTTCTACATATAATTTACCATAATAATTATTTAATTCATTTGTTGTATCTGATATTGAAGACTCTATTACTAATGGGTACCCAGCTAATATTAAAGGATCACAAACATGATTATCATACTCTTTATCCCAATATATGTTAGGGTGTACATAAACAATTACTTTGCATTTCGCTATTTCTATATTACGGCTTTCTTCACATATATCAAGGGGTATTATATGGGCACGTGGTACATTTTGTCCAACAGATGTAGATATAATAAACATATAATTAATTGCATTACACATATCTTTAACACGTATAGGCATAGTATTAAATTTATTTACTGAAATATTAGCTGTAATAATACCAATGTCATATATTTTAGGTATTAATCGTAATTGTTTGTTAAGATGAGTAATATGGGATGAGATTTGAATTGGTAAATATACTAATTTTGTAGGGTCATATTTTAAACATAATATAGGATTACGTAACATATCTATTAACAGTTTTAAATTAAATTGACTAGAATCCATAATTGTTAAACCTTGTCTAATATATGTCAATGTCCTATTTATTGCCCAATACCATGATAAGGGTTGTGTATTATATATATATAATCTATTATGATACTCTTTCACAAATAATGGGTTTAAATTATATATCGAATCAACTAACGGATCAACCGCAATATATATATGCATTGGTTGCGTATGCTTTTCAGTAATATTTTGTTCTTGGTCTATAGATAGCTGAATACGGTTGATATCTGTATCTAGCTTATTGCCACTTATATATAAATGTACTTTAATTGTATGGCCATCATCTTCAAAACTTTTGAATACATTAATCGGATTAAAATTATATATATTGTTTACTGATTCCAATGTATTATCTGAGAATACAAATATATGAAATATGCACTTATTATTATCCCTTCTATTTATTTTAAATTTTATTGTATTAAATTCTAATAATGCATTTATTTCATAATTATTATTATTTATTTTTAAACTAGTATTCCCATTTTCATTATTGTTCTCATTTTCGGTATCTTTATCCCTATCATTAGCATTGTCATTTATACATGTATTCTGTGCGATAGTATCGCTAGCTTGTTTGTTAATATACGTAATACTGGATTGGTTAATATATGTGGGTTTTAATGGAGATGTGAATTTTGGTTTATTAGTATTAGATTTATTAGTATAGATATGTTTGTTCATTAAGCGATTAATATGATATTGGTTGAGATTGTATTTTTCACAATCATTCTCAAGTTTGGATTTTGCCATTATAATTATATATTTACTAAAATTGATTTTACATATACATATATATTTATTTGTGTATACTATATATTTTATTACATACAAATTCTTATTAATTTATACAAACTAGCTAACTATATACTATATTATACTATAACTATTGATATACCCTAAATCCAATAACTGTTATAATATATATACCATAATCACATATAAATTATACAAACACAAACACAAACACAAATACAAACACAAATACAAACACAAACACAAACACAAAAACAAAAACAAACACAAACACAAACACAAACACAAAATATAATAAACATATAATGGAAGGTACATCCACAGATAATCGAGTACATATGGCATCTAGCGGTAATATAGTAGATATAGAAGCTATTTTAGATAATAACAGTATCGGCAGTCAAAATGCTGCTGATTTTATATATTTAAGTGAATCCAAACTAGTTGATCGTATAGAACCTGGTAACATTGGTGGTGTATCTGATATGATATTTAATGAATCAGGTATGCAAGGATGCAAGATTTTAGTAAAGCTAGTACATAAATTACATTATAAATTTTGCTATCTAAATAATCTAGATGAAACCCATATATGGTCCCCTACTGATATTCGTGATATCGAATCTAGACTACATAATATATCAATACCCAATACTACTGATACCACTGATACCACTAATACCACTGACTCTACACCGTCTATCAAATTATTATCTAAATCCGACTATACAACATGTTTAAAAGAAGTATACCGTGAAGTACGTGGCACATGTACACTTAATACGGTTGGTTTAAACTATATATTTCGTATGTTATCGCATTTACCGAATACATACAATGTGCCTGATTGCGATTTACCAAACAAAGATACATATACGTATACCCAATGGATTGCTAGATACAAATTCGGTATTATGGCTTTTGAATATTATAACCGCTCTAAAATACAACGTGAATCTAACGGTATTAATAGTGTTACCGTTGTCACAGCACCCGGGCCCTTTTCCTGTCCCATGGATTGCTATTATTGTCCTAATCAACCCGGTCAACCTAGGAGTTATTTAAAAACCGAACCAGCTATTGCTAGAGCTAATCGCAATAAGTTTGACCCAGTATATCAACTATGGGATCGTTGCTCAGTATTATTACTAAATATGGGGCGAACCGGTAAACTAGAAATAATTATATTAGGTGGGACATGGTCGGGATATAGTGAGGAATATCGTACTGAGTTTATTAGACAACTATATTTTGCAGCCAATACATTTTATGCACCAAAACGTCGACATGAAAAAGCAGACGCGAAATCCGGTATATATTATCCATATGTACCACATCGCCAACCCATGACACTAGAGGAGGAAATAACACGTAATTCTCGCGCTACTAATGTTGTCAAAATTATTGGTCTGAGTATCGAAACACGCCCGGATTGGATAAATGAAGCTGAAATACGGTTATTACGTCGTTACAATGTAACTAGAGTACAAATGGGTATCCAACATATTAAAAATCATATTCTTAAAAAAATAAACCGTGGCTGTACTGTTGAAGATGCTAAAAAAGCCATGAAACTATTACTAGATAACGGATTTAAAGTATTGGTACATTATATGCCCGATTTACCCGGTAGTACTCGCGATATTGATATTGATATGTTCCAAACCGTGTTTGATAAAACAAATCCAGATCTACAAGCAGATGAAGTAAAAATATATCCAACAACCGTCACCCCATATACCGTTATTGAAAAATGGCACAAAGAAGGTAAATACCAACCAATGTCAGAGGATGACCTATCAGATGTATTACTATCTGTTATGCAACTAATTCCACCATGGGTACGTGCTGACCGGATTATTCGTGATATACCCACTAAAGGCCTAGATGAACATGACCAACCAATGCGATATATTTTGGGTGGATTAGGGGGAACGGAAAGGCCAGATTATCGTAATGTAGTGCAAAAGCGGTTGAGTGATAATAAAGATATAAGTTGGGATATTAGAATGCGCGAACCACGTGCAAATTCTCTAGCTTTGCAAGTATTAAATAGGCGGGAAGAAACATTGGTGACCCGTAGTTATGAGGCTAGTGGGGGTACCGAGTTATTTATATCTTTTGAATCACCTAATGAACATACATATGATAATACAAAATGGATATATGGCCTATGTAGGTTGCGCTTACCTGATCCAACAAATACCACTGCCGTATTTCCTATTTTGCAACCAGCCAAAAGTGTGGATGGTGATATATTGGTTAATATGGGTCGTGGATGTGCAATTATACGGCAATTAAAAACACATGGTATTATGGAATCTGTTAATGTTGGTATATATGGCAATAGTTCTGGTAATAATATGGTGGATGGTAATACATCAAGACATATGGGGGTAAATGTACAACATAGAGGATTGGGCAAGAGATTATTGGGTTATGCGATAATAGCGGCAAGACAACATGGATATACTAGACTGGCAGTAATTGCGGGAGTGGGAGTCAGGCAATATTATAGTAGGTTGGGGTTTAATTATTTTGATGAAGAAAGCCAAATGTTGGTAATGAATTTGAATGATAATGATGCAACACAAAAGTTGGAGAAATGTTTTAGAGAGCACCAACGCCAAAATAATATTGAAACATACCAACGTTTTACAAATAGTACTGATGTTGATGGGCAAAATATAATACATAATAACTTTGATAATTTACCAACTGTTGGTATTGGTATGGTAGGTGATATAATAGGTGGTATGTGGAATAGTAATAATGATACAAGAGGATGTATAATGGCAACATGCTATATATTTTGGTCAATGGTTGCTGTTATATGCATAATATTGCTAATATTTGTTATTCTAAAATAAGTTTATTTAATTATAAATAGTTAAAAACAATGTGTATATATATATATATATATATATATTGGCTATATATATTGGCTATATGTAGGATAGATATGCAAAATATGGACAAATTATAGAGCATTAATCAGGAAGAAGTGGTGGGCGATATATATCATATGTATGTGTGGTATTATTAACACCACTGCCACCTAATTGTGTTTTTTGTTGTTCTTCTTCGTCTTTTCTAATGGTTGTTTGTTGTTCTTCACGTCTAGTTTTACGAGTTAAGCGTTTAGTTTTAGAATCTCGTTGTCTATTAATTTTGCTACGACGTGTTTTGACAATACGTGCATTTTTAAACTTATTTGGTTGGGTTGTTGCGTCATTATTATTGGAAGATAGAAACGCGTAGTAGCTAGCTATGACATTTTGTTTAGTATTTTGGCGTTTACTTTTGTTCGGTATAGTATCCGCATTTATTGATGTATAATTATATGTTTTATCTGTTTTAATAGCTTTATTATTCATATTCATATTTATTTTATCTATTATCTATTATCTATTATCTATTATCTATTATCTATTATCTATTATCTATTATCTATTATCTATTATCTATTATCTATTATCTATTATCTATTATCTATTATTTATATTGGTTAAGTATCTAAATAATATGATATAATTCCTATTAATACCTATTTTTATGTTTATGTTTATGTTTATGTATAGTGCTAGATGTGTATTGTTATATTTGTTTAATGTATTATAAGAAAAATATAATGAATTAAATGTAATTATTAGTTTAACATTATATTAAGCCATCATTATATATTATAAAAGTATAACAATACACATCTAGCAAAATAATATAAAATTCAATAGTATATTCATAAATACGGCAATGGAAGTATACAATACAACTGTTAGTAAAAATGTGGATGTAGAATAAGGTTGTGAATGTAGCTGATGTTATTAAATTATTAACGGATAGGTGTGATATTATAGATATAACATGTGAATATATATTTAGTAGTAGTCCAACTGACGAAGTATTGAGTTTATTATATAACGTTGTAAAAGTTGTAAAGAAAGAGTATACGGATTGTGTACCAGGAGATGAAGAATATGATGTAAGTTTTGAATATATATGGGATTTGATGTTACCAGTTGAGACAGCAAAGATTGAATTAAAATTAAGTTAAAATATAAAATGTTTGCCTATTGAAAGATAGATTTTATAGATAGGGTAGAATTTTCAGAATTAAAAATATATATATATACTACATGTGTCACCAAATTTGTATTATTATATAAGGTTACAACAAATGCCAAACTATATACAATAGAGAAAACTAAGAAGAAATACTTTAAATACATGGGTGAGTTTTTAAGGTGTATAGAGTTGCATATTAATGCGCTATTAGGCGTATCAGATATATTTTGTTATGCTAATAATGTTACAAAAATTAATAAGATTAGGGAACAAATATATTTACAAATATGTATGCATAATGATGCATCAAAACGAATAAAATTAGTTAAGGATTTAGAAGAAAATAAATTGACACTTGTTAATTTATTTAGTTATTTAAAAAATACATATAAAACGTGAATTTAGTGTTTTTGCACAACCATGTATATGGAATAGGAATAGGAATTGGAATAGGAATAGGAATAGTTAGTTATATATTTAATATCATTTTTTAAATAACTAAATAAAATAACAAGGTTACACTTACTATATTACTTTTTATCTAGATGTATATTTTATATATATACATCTAGATTATTAATTATACTAGTTTAGATTAATTACATATAGCCATATAGTAATATATATACATCTAGCCAAATATAAATATTAAATATACATCTAGACAAATATAAATATTAAATATTAAATACACATCTAGACAAATATAAATATAAAATATATAACATTTAGTATATAGTGTTTTAATATTATCTAAACAGCGTGTAGTGTTATAGTTGTATAGCGTGTAGTGTTATAGTTGTATAGCGTGTAGTGTTATAGTTGTATAGCGTGTAGTGTTATAGTTGTATAGCGTGTAGTGTTATAGTTGTATAGCGTGTAGTGTTATAGTTGTATAGCGTGTAGTGT
>Ga0307983_1000769_pt1 | contig 15378 bp, 16 predicted proteins | sample OrgLakmetagen991_FD_201845 | JGI IMG/M metagenome (GOLD analysis project Ga0307983, IMG submission 201845) | Saline water microbial communities from Organic Lake, Antarctica - #991 | ecosystem: Environmental > Aquatic > Non-marine Saline and Alkaline > Saline | place: Antarctica: Organic Lake...
CCTGTGCAAGGGCAATGACCGCAAGACGTTTTTGTAGACTAGTATTAAATTGATTAAATGCACTAATGTTGGTTTTAGCTACGACCCCCGGTTGTACGAGGGTTTTCCCATCAACAGTAATGCCTAAACCGTTCGCCATAATGCCTCCTTAACTACGAGTGTGCTATCTGATAGGTGTCAGCGATTTTTGCGATAGTCTTCTAGGTTAATACCGGCGGGCTTTTCTAAAATTTCCTGATAGAGGCTTAACCATTCGGGTGCGGTCTTGCGGTCACTAGGGCTGCTATTGCGCTTGACCATTGCAACAGCCGCCGCGCTAATCCCGGCACTTTGTGCCCAGTCTGCAAGCGCCAAACGGGGCAGTGCGGGTTTGGACGTAGGTGCGGGTTTGGACGTAGGTGCGGGTGCGGGTGCGGTTCTTTTGGTGGCTTCTGTGGGTTTGTTCTCGGGTTTGGTGTTTTGTGGGTCAGCCATAATTTATTGTGTTTCGGGTGCGGTGTCAGTCACACTTATACGGCTCGAAGGGATACACCACGATAGGCGGTATGGTGACATCTTTAACGCGGGTCACATACGCGTCTAAGTCACCCTCGAGCGATAACTCACGGGTGTAATAGTTTATCTCGGGTAGGTTGATATGGTTGTCCTGATCGTTAAGTTTCAGGCTTTGATAGTCGAGTGACTCGAGTAAGCCAAAGTCAGTTAACAGATGCAATCTAAAATGGTCACCCAAACGGTCTCGTGAGCCGGGGTCTTCACACACCACAATGATGTCGCAAACAGCCCGAAAAACGCTTGTGTGCTCGGTATAGCTATCAGCCTGCTCGGTACGTCCTAGAGGGCGCTCTGTAAGCACGTGGCGTACCTTGAATAGCACTTGCGGCATAGGTTGCGAGCCGTTTATGTGGTCTTGACGACCTACCCACACGGGCGCCTCGGTAAACATCCCCGCGTGATAGCGCAAACGGTGATACAAGGTGGTTTTTAGGTCAAGTTCCATATCGGCATGAACCAGACGTTTTGGCGTCACGTTGCGCACAACTACCCAGTCATCGGTATACCCTGTGTCATTTTTGGGCATTAACCAATAGTCAAACGTGTGTGTGTCAATGCGGTTTGGTACGTCTACAAAACGGTCGCTGAATGCCTCGAGGTCATACACCATGCCGCGCTGTTGTGGGTCTGTGGGGTTCGACTTACTAAACCCAAACCGATAACGCCCGGCACGTTGCGGTACACCCTCAAAAATGGTGACAGGGTTGTGTGTTTGCCCCGCTGAGTAACGGTCTACTCGCACCTCGCGGTAACCATCTGGCAGTGTGAACGTAAGTTGTACCGCTCCACCTTCAGGGCGGCGTATGGCTGTCACCTCACACACATCCTCACGATGGTCTTTATGCCTTACCTGCATGACTCCAGTAATGCCAACCAACAGGCTACTAACGCTAGTGCCCTGTTGTGGAGTAGGGATAGTGAGCGCGGCGCTGCTAGTGGCATACAGCGCCCCCAGACGGGCTGTTATGGCTGTTTGGTAGTGGGGTACATCGCTTGAGACGGCACTCGAGCCTGTTAGCCGCACAGGTAGCGTTGCGTTTATGCCTACCGGGTAACGTTCGTATGTGCGTGTTTCACCCGGTGCGAACGGTGCCACGTTGCGCCTTACGTCTACCCAGTCATAATCATAGGGGTCTCTAACAAGCCGTGCACCTGTTGACAAGCCTACCCGCCATGTTTCGGGTATGCCTTCAGGGTAGATGTCTCGAGCGGTTATTTGATAACTTGTGATGCCCGCAATGGGGTTAGCTAGCACGGTACCGATAAGTAGACGCCCAGCTGGTAAGGGCTGTGTAGTCGAGAATTGCGTCTCGGGTATGCCGTCAAATGCCAGTTGTGCCAACCACAGCCAAAACTCGCTGTTAGCGTAGGGTGCCCCGCCCTCGGATACCAGCGTTCCAGCGGCGTCATAAAATGCCAACTCTGCAAACTGTACATACGACGTGCGGGGTGTGATTATCTCGAGGGCAAGATGTGTGTACATGCTTAGATAGGCGGGTTAGCTATCGTGAGTGTTAGCGTGTCAATCGCCACAAACCCGCCCGCAACAATGTAGGGTTCGTTCGCATCGACTCCAAGTTCGCCATAATCAAGGGTTTCGGGTACCGTGATGAGCACCTCACGAAGCGGGTCATAAGTGACACCCGCCTTACCTACGCTTAGCTGAATGATTGTGCCGGGCGTGGTGGTGACTCGAGCAAACGTCACAATGCCGCTACGGTTGGCACTTTGATCTTCCCATGCCGCCGGGGTAGTGACCTTGCTTAGTACCGTGTCGGTGCGCTCGAGTTGATTCTCGGGCACGGTGATGTCAGTGAGTAGCAAGTTGTCAGGGTTTAGGGTGTCTTGTGCGGTGGTAGGTGGCACACCCGTGTAAAATTGCACGCTAAAACCGCCGTTTGCTTCGGAAAGCAGGCTCTCGGCCCACAAATTAAAAACATGATCGTTAGCAGTAGCCATGCCCTTAATATGCCATTGCTCGAGTGTGAGTGTATATAGGGGCTTGACACAACCCGCTTCACGGAGATTCAAAATGTTAGCAACCAAACGTTGCACGCAGGTTTCGAGATAGTCTAAAACCCCACAAGACTTTCAATCCGGGCGATGTCAAGCTCGAGCGCCTTACTCATAATGTCTTCATAGCTACCTCGTAGCCACTCCAAAACAGCCTTAGCAGGTTCGGCCCCCTCTCGAGCGGGTACAACCCAGCCGGGGCTGTTTTCACTTAGCACCCGAAATGTCACATACGTGCTGCTCACAGCCTTGTCAGTGTTGCTTGACATACGCACCATACCCGCCATGCGTTGCGTGTCACGGCTGTTCATATCATGCCCCATAGCACCAAGGTCACTTAGCGTTAGACGGTTCCCCCAGCGGTAGCGTAAGCGCGTCACGTCGTTACCATCAGCGTTTGGCATCTGTGCGCTACCTGACACGCTACTCTGCGACATCGTAACAGCACCTTTGTACACGTCTGTAGGCATCTGATTGCCACTGTATGCCCCTACAACAAGTGCCTCGGGTGTGCCATGCCTAAACGGGATTATCAGGTATCTCGAGCCACTTTTGGACATACGCACCTTGTCGCTAGTGCGCAGTAGGCTGTGCATATCCCAGGCACTACGGCCATGCTCAATAGACGCCGCATAGGGTGCGATGTTGGTATCTGCAAACACGCGGTATCCCATGCCGTCACCATCTGGCTCGAGTTTAATAGAGCGCAAGTACGACCCTGTACGAGGGTTGATTTTGATACCAGACGGCGGGGTGTCGTTACCGCTTGCGTAGCTTAGCCACTTAGCATGAGCCTGTTCAGCAAGCATCGACACCGCCCCTATTTGGTTTGGGAATAGATCCGCCGCGTCTGCTACCGTGATAGCTAACAACCGCTCGAACTCACTAGGAAAGCCGATATTGACGCTCATGCCGTAGTTACTCATGACAGGGTGCGCCCCGCCGTCTCGAAGCGGGGGTGCGTTGACCACAGCTTGACGCTTACGCGCCTTGGTAGTGGTTTTTGGCCGTGATGCCTCACTTGCGGCTGCTCACTGTGTACGTAGTATTCCGGGGCAGCTAAGTAACGCACAGCGTAGGGTCTACCGGGTGCTAGCCTGTCCCTTAACCAGATGACTTTGGACTGCTCGAGTACATAGTCGCTACCGAGACTGTAGACCGTTTTACACCCCTCTGGGTCAACGCTGTAGCATTCTAAGGCCTCAAACACAAACCCATAAAGCAGCAAGTCAGTTTCGCCTTTGTAGAGCACGTCTTGACGTACCAAACGACTGTCAAGCAAGACAAACCTATCAGGCTCAGAACAATAAAACGCGGGGTTGGCAACCATGCCGCGCTCACCGGGTAAGCGGGTCATGTAAGGGAACGTCAAGCTAAACCCGCCCTGCTCGGTAAACCCCATGTCTTGACGTACCGGGCGCTGGCTGCTGACATTGGTTACCAGTGCTCGCATACACATAGGCGAACGGTAGCTAACGGTAAACATTTGCCCTTGTGCGGGGTGATCGCTGTCAAATACCAGTATGCCGTCTTGCACGTGTGTGCCGGGGTAGGTGGTGTCGTTATCGTCCTTAACCTCTATCAGGTCAAAACTTGTGCTGTGAGAGTATTGCAGTTTGGGCGAGCGGGTGCTCGAGCCATAATAAAAGACCTCGTGATAGTCCATAGTTTCGGGTAGGCTATACGTGTAACCAAGCCCTCGACAACGCACGCATGAGCTTGTGGGGGCACCTGTAGACCTATCACGGCACGGACACAGCAAGGCTTGTAGGTACAGCAGGTTTTGTGACTGTTTGCCATTAAGTAGCTGGTCAAACTTTGCCTCATCAAACGCAAAGCTATCAAAGTAGTGGTCATTAGATGTCATATTCCACCGGGGTTAATTCGCTACCGTCGCTTGCGTAGCCCTGAGAGGGTGTAATGCCCTGCGCTTGGATACTAGCGTTAAGACTAGCCGCGTCACGGGCTGTGGGGTTAGCAGGGGTGCTAACGCCGTTATTTTTACGCCATTGCTTGAGGTCTGCAAGCTCGCGCCCTTTACCTACTGTGTTACCTGTGAGCATGACAGCCCCTAGCCCGGCGGTGTTGGCTGCTAACGAACAATCGACACGATCATCAATAAACACGTGCCACTCGTTTATGCCGTCGGTCATGCGCACGCCGTCACCAAGCACTACCCCGGCGGCGCTGGCAACACCGCGTAACTTGTCTTGTTGTTCGTCGGTGAGGGCGTCGTAAATGGCGGCGCTGATGCAAAAGTGCATAAAAACCCCTTACGGTAACGCTAAAATCTCATTGATTGTCGTTAATCTCATTGATTGTCGTTAAAATCTCATTGATTGTCGTGTTGATTTGAGCGGCGTTAGCGCTTTGGTCGCTTGTATAGCCATAGGCGCAATATAGGTCACCTGTGTAGGGTAAAGACCCGGGCGAATTGGCACCAATATAGAGCGGTTGGTTAGATACATCGGCACCGTAGGTTGATATTGTACGCGCTCCATTCGCAACGCCGTTAAGGAAAAGGTTTATTCTGTTAATAGTCCCTTTTCCTGCAACCATCCTATGTTCTGTGTTTGTCAAAACAGGGTTTGTCGAAAAATATCCAAGAGCACTTATAGCCCCTATTGCGGATCCACCAGAAAAAACTAGACCTCTGTCGTTAGCGTTTTGCGCCATGAGTCTACTAGTCGCAGTATTGCCCTGTCGGTTGTAAACAGCACCAAAACTCACATCGCCTCTTTCTTCCGCGTACATACTAGCGTCGTATGGCACTAACACATAATCATCGCCGCCAAAAACGACCCCGTTAGGGCTAGACGTGTTGGGGGTTGTGCTGTTACCGCGTAGCCCGTCGTTACCGTATGTACTCCAGTCCTTAACGGTTTGGTTGTTTGCCGCGCTTTCGTTGGCTACCATGTCGTAACCGAGTAACCAAAACCCGTAAAGGCTCGAGCCGTAACCTGGTAGCGTTTCGACTTTTGCTTGTATCCTTGCTGCATGGTCTAGGTTTGGCATCACCCCACTGCCAACACCCGCCCCTAGCAGGTTGTGATAAATAACCGTCTGCGTGCCACTAATGCCACTAGCACCGCCGCGTTTAGGGTAAAAAAAAAGTGTGGTAGCGTCTAACGCTTGTCCTATCAGTACCGGATTAGCCGGCGGGGTGCTCGTTATGTTGCCACTACTACCGAGGTAGTAGGATGCACCCGCCGTAAGACCGCTTAAGCCATAGATGATCTCACCGGGCGGTAGGTATATCCCGCCTTGTAAAAACATTAAAAAATTGAGGCCTACCGCGTTATCGGTGCTGCTAGCGTCAACCCACGTGTTAGCACTAGACAGCCTCACCACGCGCCCGTTGGTGCCGCCGCTTTGGTTGTGTACGCGCTCGAGGGGTGTGAATATCTGCATGGCTAGCCTGTGATGTAGAGGTGCCCTGATACCGCTACCGTAGCGGCGAAGGTCACGTCACCATTGGAGGACACGTCAACATCAAGCAACGCTTTGCGGCGGGGGGCACTGGCACCCTCAAAAAACGCCACGCTACTGATATTCGGACCGCACCCGTGGGTTGTGGCTAGCACGGTGCCTGTGGTCTGGGCACTAATGATGTGCTGGTAGCTAGGACGGGCGGTTGCGCCGTTGTCTATATTTAATAGCGTGCGCACCGCTGTAGGACTTAGGGCGGCGGGGACGGCTGCACTGCCTGTGTTGTTGGCTACTAGCGTGTTTGCAGGCAGGTTAGCGAGCTTGGTAAGCGTCACCACGCCGTCATTGATGGTTGTAACACCGTCTGAGATGCTTGTTACATCGCCACTGTGGTTAGGGTGCACGTAATTGTTGGCATTGTCAGCCACGTTTAACAGCGCCCGCACCTCACTAGCACTCAGGTTTTGCGGGGTTGCAGCACTGCCTGTGCCGTTACCGAGTAGGCTAAACGCGTTTATGGTAGCGAGTTTGGCTAGCGTGACCGCCCCCGCGTCAATTTGTACGCTCGAGACAGCATCAAGCAGTGCAAGTGCCCCAAGATCCGAGATGTCCAAGGTGGTATGAATCCACACCGCCGCGCCGTCTGTAGCGTCAACACAACGGTAAACCTCATCTAGCGTGGTGTTAATCCAGATACTACCCACGCTATACCCCGCCGTGCTGTCATCGGTCACAGTAGGGTTTGTGATTGCGTTTAGATTGTCCTGAAAGCCGCTTGCACCAAGCTTAACCTCGGGGCCGTTTTCGATGCGGATATATAACCCGTCGGCTTTGGCACCAAACCGAGCAAACCCCGTACCGGGGGCAGTTAGGCTAGACCTGATCGGGATGTCTTGTTCTTGGTAGTTTTTAATTGCAGACCACGCTCCCTGTTAGTGGCAAATTTGCGGGTACCCAACGCACCTCGAGCAGATTCTGGGTAACATGCCGCACGTCAACGCTAACGCGGTTTGCGACGCCATCAAGCACGTCAACGTGTGGATACTTACCGAGATTGTGCTCGACGCTAAGTACACCCCCTAGCGCCCCTGTGAACGGCATAAAAAAGTGCTTGTCTAACCCAGTTTCGCCTTGAATGCCCGGGGCACCCTGAATACCCGCCTCACCTTGGGCACCCTGAATACCCGCCTCACCTTGGGCACCCTGTTGACCGGGCGGCCCGGGCGGCCCTTGAATGCCGATAGTTAGCTCGAGCGTTTCGTTAGCACCATGTGTAATCACATAAGCGGGTGGTATCCCTAGCTTAATTTCACTCATCTGGTCACCTCGAGCGAGTGCGTGATAGTGCCCTCTAAATAGCGCGATACGTCACCGTTGGCAAAAACAATCTCGAGCTGGTAGATGCCTTTGCGCCATGTGGTGTTAACCGTGGCATCGTGTGCAATGTGCAGCTCTATTTTGCCCTCGAGTGGGGTGATGGTGATACCACCGTTGTCGATAGTTAGCTCGAGTAGCACGTCGTCACTAATTAGGGTAGGACGTACTTGCATGCGTGCGCTACACCCTGTTAGGTCTAACGGCTCGGTTGTTTTACTGTCACGCAAAATGAACGTGCGTCGGAACGTTGCACCTTGTTGCAGGGTAAAGTTTATGTGATTAGATGCTGACAAATTTTACCCCCCTGTGGGTTTGAAAAAATGACTTATTGAATGCCTCGAGTTTTTTCTCGAAGTCGGTTTGTAGTGGGCTATAGCGGTGCGCTTGTGCGCTTGTGGGGTAGCTACGTGTTTGTGATAATCCGTCAACACTAACACTCTCACTAGACAGGGCACCCTCGTTTAACATGGCGATTTGTGGCAACGCACCTACAATGGCTTTCATGCCGATAGCTGTCGCGAGGTCGGGTTCTTCGGCTTGGATGTCCGTATAACCCGCTCGGTAGTAAAATGCCCAGCCTTGCGGTACTTGTCTGTTAGTGCCGGGGGTGCCCAAAGTAAACACGTAACTAGCTAGGCTCATATTCTCAGTTTTGAGGCTGGTATTGCCTGGGAATAACCGTAAATTCCAGCGTTTCGTACCGATACGCCACCAATCGGGCGGGAATGAGATGATATTGGTATCGGCTGTGCCATACGTCAAACCCACAAAGTCAAACGAACGCACGGGGCCAAAGGGTAGGTTCATGCTATGCCACCTTGACCCCTTAAACCCCTCGAGGTCGTAGTCGATACCGGGACGGGTCACTTCGGGTTCGTTGTCAGGGTTAGCGGGGCATTTAGCATCCGGCACCGCACCCACAATCACCCTTGTAGGTTCGTAGAGTACGCCATGAGTGCGGGTGTAAAAGCGTTTGGCACTGGCTAGGGTAGCCTCGAGCACAACGGGCGGCATGGGTTTGCCTGTGGCATCCTCGAGGGGTATACCAGCCAAAAACCTGTCTTGTAACCACGCCGTGTCCATTGCCATTAGCGACTCGCTAGATAATCCTCGAGGTAGCTAATGTAGTCGGCCTTGGTGTCATCGGGGCCGATGCGAATATTAAGGGCGCTAAGAACGCGCTTGTATTCATCGTTATTGATACGTTGGCGCTCGGTAGCACTCGATTCGTTAAACGTGTTTAGAAATTTATCTGCGAAGTGATCCTCGGCGCTACCCATAGGCTTACCTGTTTCGGGTGGTTTCTCGAGGGTAACTCGAGCGGGTGGTTCACGCACGATAGCGCCCGTACTAGCGTCTACGATGATATAGCCAGGGATACCATCAAACGGTTCGATTTGACTTTGGTTAACAGGCTCTGAGAGCACGGCACTTTCACGGTCACTCCAGCCAAAAATAACGCCGTTGACGGTGTATTTTTTGCCGTTGTTGCGTACTGCGTTGAAAATGCTTGGTGCCTCATCGGGGGTAACTTTTACGCGATAGTCCATAGCTTTAATTGTGAGCGTGAGCAGGTGTCAGAGCAAAAAAACGCACCCCGTAAGGTGCGCTGGTTTGTGGGTTGTTTCGCTTGCTAGACGGTGTGTGGTTGCCAGTCGCTTGATTTGGGGATGTAGTTGTCTAAAATGAACGCACGTTTCGGGTAACCGAGACGTAGTGCCCCAAACAACAGTACCGCCCATGGCATGGTGGCAGTGCTCGTAGGATAGAGGGGGAACTGTTGCATCGGTAAAAGCTGCTCGAAGTTCATGCTCTCGGCACTCAAATCAAACAAGTGTGGCGAGCTAGCGCCCGGGATGTTGAGGTTAAAATCCTCAAACGTCACCACGTCGGCGGGGCTGTTGAGGTCAGGTGCAGGGATGCGTTTAAGCAAGCGTAGGTCAGCCGCCGTAGGGGTACCAGCGGGGTCTTGCACGCTGCGGTAAATAGCAAACCCGGTCATGTTTGGGTTACCGGGCGGGGTGATGGTCAACGTGACCTTACCGTCGTCAGCTACAGTAGCTGCTGTGATGGTTGAGAGTACGCCCTCGCCACGTTCGTTAAGGGCTGCTACACCGTAGTGGTAAGTGCCTGCTCGAGCCGCGTTAAACGTGTTTGTACCCGTGGCATCAGCCGCCCCTACTGCTGCTAGGGTAGGTGCTTCGGGTGCACCTACGCTAGCTTGTCCGCGTTGACGTGCTGCGATAGGTGAGCTGATGTGCTGTAAGTTGCCCTCGGGAATCCACAAGCTAGTTGTGAGGGGTACCGTGCCATACGAGGTGCGAATACCCGTGACGGGCGAACCGTAGGTTGTGGAGGCGCTACCAGTGTTATCTAAATTGACGCGGTAGGCAGGGTCAAGATACGAGTCTAGGTCAGTTTGCACGGTGGTAGTGAGATACATATCCGAAATACGTCCATACCCGCCGCGTGGGGTCATCACGTCGGCCATGACTTTGCGCACAGAGTCGTACATTTCGGCTGTATCGGACGTGCCGTTTAGGTTAATGATGTTAGTTGACTCGAGACCTTTTTTAACTAGCTGTGCTCGAACGCCGTCAAATTGTTGCGGTACAACGCTTTCATCACCGCTGTACAGCGCCCACTCAATAGCCCGCAGAATGCGCATGGTAGCACTGGTATTCTCGGCCGCCTTAACATCCTCAATGGTGTTTTGTAGGGTTGCAACCATGGATACTTCGGCGCGTTGCATCATGTACTTGATCTTTACAATGTCGCGCTCATATTCGGTACGCCCGGCCCGAATTTCGCTTGTTTCACCATGAAATGTTTCTGCAAAGTCGCCGCCGATGTCGTTACGCGTTGAAAACTCAGTGATGCTCGAGTTGACCGGGCGGCGTGACAAGCGATTCCAGAGGGTGAAAAGTTCCTCGCGCTCGGTTACCGCTCGCAAAGTTGCCTCGAGGCTTTCAAAACGGATAGCCGGGACGCCCGTAAGATCGCCCTTGAAGTCTAGGACATCAGCGTTACCCGCCGTTTGCACGGCCTTAGCAAACTGCTGCATATCCTGCATGGTGCGGATTTGTCCAACGTCCGCACCGTTGAATAATTGAATGTTACCGCCAAACGTCGGATACATAATTTCATTCCCCCTTAGTTATTGAGCAAGCCAAGTTTGGCGCGTTGCTCTGTGTTGAATTTGCGTTTTATGCCGTCAACGTCCCCACGTTGCGCCATGCTCGATAGAATTGATACATCGGTGGCACTAAACAGCGTCTTATCGCTTGTAGCCACGTCTACGGCTTTAGCAAGTACCTGCGGGTTTACTTGTCGTTGGGAGCGGTTGGGAGCGGGACGCTTACGTCCGCTACGCGCTACTCGGGGGGCATTGCTTACAGCGTTAACGGCTTTGGCGATAGTGCTTTTTTGTCCCTGTACTGCGTTGTGAGTATCCAAGACGGCCTTAGCGATGGTGTTTAGCTTTTTATCTTGCACATCCTGTTTTCTTGTGACTTTCTCAAGGGCAGCCAAAACGCTTTGCAGCACCGCCGCGCCGTCTACCTGATGGGTCTTACTAAACATGGGTTCGTCTTCATCGTCGTCTTCATCGTCGTCTTCATCATAGTCTTCACCTTTAGCGAAAAGCTCTTCATCGTCGTCTTCTTCGTAGCCCTCGCCTTTGACCATAAGCTCATCTTCCTCGAGCATGTCATCATCATCTTCGTCGAGGTGCGTGTTAACCCCTTTGGCAACAGTCTTTTGACCGCTAATAGGTGCCAGTAGGTCTCTCAATGCTGCAATTCCTTTGGACATGTCAATCCTCCTGTTTTTACTTTGCTAGATACCGAGTGTCAGAGTTTGCGAGCACTAGCGTCTAAACGCTGTGCAAACTCATATACCAACGGCCTAGGCACACCACACGCGGCAAACGCGTCTGCTACACCGTCAAGTGTCGCGGGTATATCACCACTGGCTAACTGAGTGAGTACCTGCGCTCGAGCGCGCTTGTATAGGTCTGTGTATCTGTCTGGTTTTTTGGGGGTAGGTTGTAGGCTCTCTGAACGGATAGCAGGCACACCCGTTTGTACGCTTTGGGCATCAAGTGCGCTGGCATCGCCCGCCGTTTGTACGGCTTTGGCGAACGTGGCATAACTCATCTGTAAGGTACCCGCTTTGGCGAATGGGCCAACCGGTAGCGTGCCGATAGCTGGCAGTTCAGGGTGTTGTGCCCTTTGCGCAAACCCAACAGATGTCCAGTCAATAGCGCCGTTTAACACCGCGCCCTCACCACGCTTTACGCCATCCTCACGAATAAACCCAAACACGCTCGGGAACCAACGCCCGGGCGGGTCTTGTTCGGTGAGGCTGTGCCAAAACATGTTAGCACTTGCACCTTGTGAGTTTTCAGGTGGTGCGCTGCGGGGGTTAAAGATTTCACCCTTGACAAAAATGCTAGGGCCCTCGCGTACTACGTCAACAGGGGCACCGATAATGTATTCAGGCCGCGCTCCACTGCCAACAGGGTTACCGAGTTTTGACCAATGTGAGATGTCTAGGTCGCCTTGCGTTAAAAATAAATCACGGCTATTCCACAAGGCATCTGCTGCAATATCCTCACCTTCACGATCCTCTACACCCTCTCGAGATGTTTCAAAGTAAACAATCCGCTTACCGCCCTCCATACCTGCCTTGGCAATGATTGACGGTAGCTGTACTGATAGCGATGCAAACGTTTGTGCCCCCATGCAATCAGCATAGGGGCGCTTCGGTGTCAGAGGTTTGTGTGTGGTCTAGTCGCCGGGGTAGCAACCCATTTCAAACTCGTAGTACACTCGAGCTATCTCGAGCTTGTCGTCGCCTGCTTCGGCTAACGCGGCTTGCCTCTCGCTAGGGTCTTGTAAAATTTTACCGTAGCTATTAACAAACACATTCATGATATACGGGTCTTCATTTGCTAAGGCACGCCACCCGGCTAGATCTTCTTGAAGTTCCGGCTCGAGCCAGTCTTCCCAGCCGCCTTTACCCAGATATTCGTCTACGTCGTAGCTTAATCTTGCCATGTCGAGAGTGTAGCACAATTAACGTCTGTATAGTTTTACGCTTACTAGCCGTCCCCATACGATTCATCTGCGCTAAGTTCTTTTAAGGCGTCTCGAGCAGCACCCTCGAGCGGCGTTGTCTCGTTTATTTTTTCGCCGTAAAAATCATTCTAATTAACCGTGCGCCTAGCGATTTTCGGGCCTTTCTTGCGGGGCGCTTTTGGCTTGGGTTTTGGTGCGGGGGGGGGTGAATATGTCGTTTTGGGTCATACCGCCCACGTTAAATGGCACGGTCACGCCTAGCCCCCCTTGATCGTTTTGCGCCTGGCGGGTGACGTTGGCTTGTCTACTGATTTCTTGGCTACTCATGCGTTTGGCACCCGTGTCTGCTTGGGGTGCTAAGAAACCAGAATCGTCAGCGGGGGGTGTGGTGCCGTCTAACAGGTCTTGCGCTTCGTCATCGCTCACAGGGGCGGGAGTGTCGCTACTAGCGCCTGGCTGCTCTGTGGGGGTGTCGTTAATCTCAACACCGCTTAACATGCTGTTGCTGCTGTTGCTATTGTCACCACCATTGATGTTAGTCATGTTGTAGGTAAACGCGTCTATAGCATCCTGAGATACGCTAACACCCGGCGCACCCTTAACGCCTATACCCATTTGTTGCATCTTAGCTGCAATGACACCTGACAGCTTGCGATCTGTCGAGTTATCCGAGGTTGGCAAGATGATATTAACATCGCTGGCTAGACCGTTACGGATAGTGCGCCCTAACATCTGATCGAGTTCTTGTGCGCTCCAAGGTAGCGTAGGTATCACCTGCGTGGTGGGTCTACCGCCCTCGGTATCGTGGAATGACAGCCCCGTACCGCCCTTAGCGGCGGTTAGCACCATGAGTTTAGTTTTGCCGCTGTTGAAGTCATCTTTAGCTTTTTTGAGTTTGCCTTGTGACTCGTTACCCGTGTACATAGCCACGCCGCCCTGGATGTCACTGAATGCCTCACGTAGGGTTTCAGTAGGACTTGGTAACTCTATACTGATACCAGATAACGCGCTGTCTAACATCTGTCCAAAAACGTTATCACCGGGGGCTACTTCTTTTTTAGCATCGCCTAACGCGCTGCCGCTTTTGTACTGGGTGAACACCGCAACGCTACGACCTTGCTCGAGCTGCTCACGAATAGCCGGAATAGATGACTCAACTTTGGCAGTCTCTAAAATGCGTTTGCTTGCGTTGGCTAGCCATGCCGTTGCAAGCCCTGAGTACTTACGACCCCAGCCGTAACCGTCAATAGCAGCACTGATATCTGCGATAGCATCTGTGTATTTCGGGTCTAACTCGAGCAGAGGTGTGGAGCTGCTAACCATGCCCTCGGGCGGGGTAAACGAGCGCTGTTGCATAAACCCTCGAGCTATGAGGTCGCTGTTAAGGCGCTTGAGATCGGCGGGGGTGCCGACGAACTCGTAAGTTGTGCTGTTGTTAAACCCTGTACCGATTTCGACACCGTAGTCAGTTATCCAGCCGTTAAACTTGCTACCTTTGGGTAACATCCCCATCATGCTCATGTACTTGAGATCTTTAACGGTTTCGAACGGGGTAGCACTAGCGCCAAGCGTAAACCCAGATGCTTGTATGTACTTTTGCATCTCTTGACCACGTTTTGACCTGTCGCTGCCAAACGCTTTTTTAAACTTGTGGAACTCATCAACAACAAGGTTGTCGTATTGACCGGGGCTTGCATCCTTACTAAATGACGCGTGGGTAGTGATGAGATAACTATCCTTAGGTACACCCATTTGCTCTAGGACGGCTTGCGTTTGCGCCATGGTGTCCTTATTAGGCACAACCAACAGCGTGCTCTCTCCGAGGGCTGCTGACTCTTTCATGACGGCGGCAAAGTCGTATGTTTTGCCTGTGCCTGTGCCGTTGGCTAGGATGTGGCCGCGTTTGCCAGCGGCTTTACTACCCATGATGCGTTTAACATCACGTACCTGGTCTGGGAATAGCGTGCCCTCTACGTCGGTTTTTAGGTCGTACTCGGTTGTAGGGAACCCGTCATTGTCAAACACGCCAGCGGGGGCGGTTGCTTGCGGTGTTACTTGTGTGCTTGCTTGTGTTTCGGGGTTATCCAAAAGTGCCTGGGTAGCGTCATCTCGAGCTACATACCCCGGTAACGCTTCGGCTATCACGTCAAGGCCAACCCCGCTTATATCCCATGACCCGTTATCTTTATTCCAGTTAGCCCGCCCGCCTACCGCTTTGGCTAGCTGTTTTAGCGTTCCAGAGGTCTCAGGGTCAAAGTCAAAATAAGCCGAGAATGTACCGTCACCGTTGCCTTGGATAACGTAGGGGTGTTTGCTGTTTGGGGCAGCCACTTCGCCCGACCGACGCTCGAACGAGTCAATATCACCGCTAAGCAGTTCGCTCATTTTTTGCGCGGTGGTGTCGTTAGTTGGCATCACCTCAATGCCCAAAATATCCTCGGCCGCCTCGAGGCTACTAAAGGGGACGAAGTTGGCATCAGCGCCGTGCTCATCTTTTGCGTACTTACGACCTGGGATGTCACGCCATTTTTTAACCAGCTCTCTGTCAAACGCCGCTCTAAACACAAACCCGTCTACACCCTTGTAGCTGCTTGCTGTGGCGATGATGGGGGTATCTGCGCTGTATTGCCTAACGATAGGGCGTCCCCCGGCGGCTTTGTCTTCATCTACCGCCTCTTGGCGCGCTGTGTCGAGGTCTTGTGCCGCTTCGCTTTGCCCTGTCAGCGCTGCCTGCTCTGTAGCCTTCGTGAGGGTGTCTGTGCTTTCTTCATCGGCATTCATGAGACGCCAACGCTCGTCACGCAAAATGTAGGTCACGCCGTCGATGGTTTTAGTGTCACCCTCGCTAGCACCTTGTGGCATGGTGATGAGGCTATCTACATCCACCTCGGTAGCAGTGCCCACGGACATACCTCGAGCGTCA
>Ga0307983_1000770_pt1 | contig 15375 bp, 15 predicted proteins | sample OrgLakmetagen991_FD_201845 | JGI IMG/M metagenome (GOLD analysis project Ga0307983, IMG submission 201845) | Saline water microbial communities from Organic Lake, Antarctica - #991 | ecosystem: Environmental > Aquatic > Non-marine Saline and Alkaline > Saline | place: Antarctica: Organic Lake...
TGCATCATGAGGCTGCGCAGGGCGGGGCTCAGGTCGGCCATATCGTCTTCCTGGTTCTCCATCCGCATCACGTTGTCGCGCTTGCCGGCGCTCGCGTAGTACGCCTGCGTCGCCTCGTCCATGCCTTCCGGCAGGCCCTGCTCGAAGGTCGAGGCCGCGAGGTGGTCTTCGCGCATCTCGTCCACCCCGTAGTCTCCCACCTTGAGGCAGCTTACGACCGTTACGAGGATCGTTTTGAGTTCCGTCCGCAGGGTCGCGCAGCTCGCGCACTCGCCTTTGCGCGGCGCCGCAAAGTCGCGCAGCAGGTACTTGTACAGAGAGCCGAGGTCCGTTGGAGGAACTTTCGCGCGCGACGCCATTCTGCGGGTTCTGCTTTGGTAATTACCTTGCGTTCTTTTTACTAAATGGAATTGATACGCGTACATACCTCGGGAACGCGTCCCGATACGACATGGACACGTCTGCCTGGGCGATCGCGTTCGCAGTTGTAGCCATTCTGGTGCTCGCGACCATGATGAAAAACAGCCGGGAAGGCTTTTCTGCCCATCACCACAACCCTGCGTACATTGAGTACGCCGGCCAGCTCGTCGGCCCCATGACCGACACCGGAAGCGTACAGCCCTACGACGGAGACACGCTGCACGGGGACGCCTCGAACCGGACCCTCGAAGACCTTTCCGACGAGGCCCTCGGAAACTCCCGCGGGTTTCGGAGCCTGGCGCCGCGGGACCCGTCCTCGGGCGCCGCGAGCTGGTCGGTGATCAGCCGCGCCCCCGACGGGAAGCGTGTAGCCGGGTCGCGCCGGCGCACCGGGTGGGTGGGGGCCATGCTCGAGCCGGCGCCGCCGTGTGCGTCGTAGCCGCATGCGCAATTTGATAGACTTTTTGTCCTACCATTACACACGCGCCCCAAGACCGACACGTAACACTATGGAAACGTCTATTATCGCCCGCGACGTCGCCAACGCCGCCGTCAAGCAGTGGTTTCAAGACTTCAAGGCGCGCGAGAAGTTCAACATGAACAGGTTCTTCTCCCGCGAAGGGGTGTTCTACCGGCACGTCGCCTTGGCTTACGGCTCGGACCCCGTCTACGCGAGGTTCGCGCTGTACGCCATAGGGCGCGCGCGCCACTATGCCGCCAAGAAGGGCGAAGACCCCCCCTTTCCCGAGTTTGGGCAGACCGCCGACTGGTGGTATGCTGTAGGCGGCGTGCTCCCCGCGCTCCTCTACGTTCGGGTAGACTTATGCCGCATACTGAGCCACACCCTCTCTTACAAAGAGGTCGTGATGCTCGCCCAGCGGCGCATCCCCGGAGGCCGCGAACGCGACCTCGAGCACGTTATGGACAGGCGCAAGCCTCCGGCCATTTCCCCGGGGCTTCGCTCATGGCTCGGCATGAATCCCGAGCAGCCCGCCGCGAATTGCGGCCGGCTGTCGCCCGGCACGCATTCCTTCCACGACGACGGCCCGTCCCTCGGTGCCAAAGAGTGGTACCAGAACCTACACCACAAGAACGACCCTGCAGGTGGCCCGCTGTCTGCCACCAAAGACGCCCCAGTGGTCGGCAAGAAGTCTGGGTGGCTCGAGGAGCTTCCAGCTGCGGTGCCCGCCGCGCCTTCCTTCCACGACGACGGCCCGTCCCTCGGTGCCAAAGAGTGGTACCGGAACGGTTACCTACACCGCACGAACGGCCCTGCAGGTGGCCCGCTGTCTGCCACCAAAGACGCCCCAGTGGTCGGCAAGAAGTTTAGGTGGCTCGATGAGCTTCCCGTTGCGGTGCCCGCCGCGCCGCCCGTTGCGGTGCCCGCCGCGCCGCCCGTTGCACCAACCTCTGCAGCAGATGCGGCATTTCACCGCAACGAGATCCGCAAATGCGCGGAAGTCGCCAAAGCTCGCATAAAGTTTCAGGCAACCGCCTTGACGGACGACCCTCTCTGGGAAGCTGACAGCGACGAATCGACGGATTCTGGGCGCGAATGCGACCGACCTCCCCCCAAAGTAGCCAAGCGCGCCTCGCGGGGCGTACTTGCGCAGCTCGGATACCGGCGCGCGGTTCCCAGGCCGCGGGTAATGATGCAAGACCGCCTACTCGGTTTCTACAGGCAAATTTACGACGTGCTTAGCACGGAGTTCAACAGTACTAACGCGTGCAGGCACGCCATATGGCTCCACGCAATGCAAACGTACATGGAAGGGCTTGGCGACCGCCGCGTGTCAGACGACTCCCCCAACGCGGAAACGGTGCGCGTAATTGGCGGCGGCATCCTGGACACCAAATACGCGGTGGAAAACATCCGCAGCACCATCTTCGTCTCGGACAAGTATCCCGGCGTCCTGAACTTCGGGCCGAGCACGCCGTTCAGGACCCACGTGTGCATCGGCTCCCTAGCTACGGGAGTCCCGGAATACGCCGCCGCCCTGGATCGTCTCCGCCCCGAGCGCTGCTCGCAGGCGACGCTGGACGCGGCCGCGTCCCTGCGCAGCAAACTGTTCGAGGCCGAGATGCGCGTCGCCGCGCACGGACCCGGCCAGACCCCGCGCATCGGCTACCACAGGTTTAGCTACCTGTCTGGGCGGTGCGAGTTCGACAGCTGCGTCTCTTTCGCTACGCACATCACGGAAGGCGGCCACGTCATGTGCAAGGCGCACGCCGGCATCTCGTGCGCGCAGCCCGCGTGTGCCCGACACGGCAGCCCCTATGTGTTGGAGGACGGAAGAACCTTCCTGACACGCAACTGGTGCGACGCGCACGTGCGCCCCTACTGGACGGCCCAGCCGCTCTAGCGCGCCCGCATTTTTGCGCAAAAAGTTGCGCGCTGCTACGCCGCCTGGAAGCGCTCCCCGCACACCAGGCACTTGCAGTAGATGGACGCGGGCTCGTCCGCGGACCGGTCTTGCACCTCGCGGTACTCGCTGCTGCGCGACTTGCACGACGGGCACCTGAACAGCCGGGACACCTTCTGTTTGATCTTCTGGCTGCGGCGCACGTCTATTATCTCCTGCTCGCGCTTGTACCCCTCCGGGTGTATTTCGCGGGCCGACAGTTTTCCCGCCTGCGCAGGGTCTAGGCACCCAGAAAGCAGGCGGCTTGCGAACTCCATGCCGAACCGCACCACCAGCGAGCTTTCGGGGTTGATGGCGCCGTACAGCACGCTGATGCGCTGCCGGTAGTACGACATGAACGTCGAGTTGCCCCACGAGCGCATCACCGTCGGGTCGCGCGACGCGCACCGCAGCACCACCGCGTTGTACGCGTTGCGTTCCAGCTCCTTGACCAGCACCCCCACGTAGCGGTCGTCCAACGCCGCGCCGTCTTCGCGCTGGGGGAGGGCGCCCGCCGCCTGCAGCGCGTCGCGGGCCGCCAGCACGGCCCCGTACAGGTGCGCCGCCGCCCTCTTGCGTGGCGGCTGCGGGTCCGCTATCTTCCGCAGCTCTACCGACCCCATCTTAAGCGTGTCGGCGATCTGCACCCTGCCTGCTGCTATCTCCGACAGCAGAGTCGTGTGCAGGAGCGCGCCGCACGGGACTGTCATTACGTCCATAAACGCATATATAAGCTCCGCTGTCGCGTCCGGCGACAGGGGGTTTAGGTTGGCGGCGTGGTTCACAGCCATGCGCGTCAGGTCCTTTGCCGCGTCTTCTGGCACGCCGGCGGACGCCATCTGTGCGCTGAGGAGCACGCGCAGACATTCTGCGACCGTCGACTGTTCTGTTTCCGGGGAAGCCATTATTTCTATAAATAGGCCCTTCGGTCTTTTTCGGACGTGTAGGATGCACTGGTTTGCGTGTGTTCAAAAAGGGAGGTGCCGCGGGGCTGGGCCCGCGGACGGCTGGCCGGAGCCTAGTTGTAGGGCGCCCGTTGGTATCGTCCAAACTCCGCCAACACCACGTCGAAGTCGACTTGAATGTCTTCTGCGGGCGCGGACCGCATGCCCATCAACTCTCCGACCGTCTGCATGTCCGTCCTGTCCGACACTTCGTTGATGCCCAGTCCGTCGTACAGGCACAGGTACGTGTCTTCTTCGGACAGGTTCGGGCTCAGTATTCCCCACTGGCGCATTCGGTCGCGCGCAGCCGAAAGCCGGTCGAACCCCTTGCAGTACAGCGCGAACTTCTGGTCTTCGGCGAGGCGCGCGACGGCCGGCACTTGACGCGGCTTCCACGCACTGCCTTCGAGGGAGGCCGCTGCTTTAGGCTGCGGGTTCGTAACCCGGGCTGCGGCCGCTGCTGCGGTAGTTGCTGCTGCCGCCGCCACAACAGATAGATTGAATGAGTGGGACTTCGCGTCGTATCTCGCTATTGCTTCGCTGACCTGCTGGATCAACTGCGCTTCCTTCTTTTTGTTGTTAACCTGTCCGTGCGGAAACGTGCCGTACATGTCGCCGGGTTGCTATACTCCGCGCGCCTTCAGTTTGTGCAAGTGTATCGGCGCTCCCTAGTTCTAACAGGCCGCAAAAATAGGGACGGGAGCCTATGCGAACATGTGGGGCCAGTCGGCGAGGTCCACCATGTCGTACACCGGCCGCGTGTCGAGAATGGGCCTGATGATCGCGCGGTCCCATATGTGTTCGTAACACATGGAGCCGAGAGGGTTTTCGCGCCAGCACCGGTCTTCCGCCCTCGCGCTCGAACGCATGCAGCCCGAAACTTCGCACGCGTTCGGTGGGTCATGTTCCGGAGCGACGCGCACTACGCAGCTGGTTATTCCCGGGGACTCGTCCCCCACATATACCCCACCTGCGGTCGCCCCTTTAGTTGACGGACTGGGGTCCTTGTCCGTTAAATAGGCGTAGTAGCTTTCCGTGGCCGGCAGTTTGGGCTCCACCGGCGACCATATGTCTTCCATCGTCACGCCGCCGGTCTGCGTCGCTGCGGCCGCTCCGACATACCGGGCGGGCGCGGCCGCCTCTGCTGCTGCTGTGCTGCGCACGGCACGCGACACGCGCCCGCCGGCGTTGTTTTTACGTTTGCGGGACGCACGGGACGGGATTGGAATGTCTGCGGCCGGGAACTGCATGTTTGCTGCCGGGAGCGGCATGTTTGCGGCCGGGAACTGCATGTTTGCGGCCGGGAACTGCATGTTTGCGGCCGGGAACTGCATGTCTGCGGCCGGGAGCGGCATGTCTGCGGCAGGGAGCGGCATGTCTGCGGCCGGGAGCGGCATGTCTGCGGCAGGGAGCGGCATGTCTGCGGCCGGGAGCGGCATGTCTGCGGCCGGGAGCGGCATGTTTGCGGCCGGGAGGGTCTCGCGTTTCGGCTGCGGCATACAGTCGTCCAATGTAGCCGTCATTCTGTTCGTGCGGTGCATGCCGCACGCCACCATTACGGGCGCGTCATTCGGGTCTCGCGGCGGGCGCCCGGACGTGGCGAACCTGGCGCACCCGATCGTCCTGCAGTAGTCGAAGACGCTGTTCTTGTCGCCCCGCAGCTTGTGAAAGGGGCACCGCGCCGGCGTGATCTTTCCGCGGTGCATATTCGTGCCGTAGACGGCGCGCGCGCCGCACGCCTCGCACTGCCTTTCGGCGACGCGCGGCACCTCCTCATCATCCTCCAGCATCTCCGGTTCGTAGTCCGCCAAGGGGACACTGTCCAGGTCCGCAGGCTCGCCCCCTGCATGTCTCGGGCATCGGTAAATAGGGGGGGATTCGGGCGTGGGCTTAGAGCACGAGATGCGCTGCCTCCTGCCTCTCGCGGCGCAATGCGTGCAGAATAGTTCGACGGAGTATGTCATCGCGTGGTTTACGCAGTATTTCGACACCGGGTACCCTAACGGGTCCTGGACGCCGTATGTTGCCGGGCGGGTGCAGTATTCTCGGACGCACACGAGCGCGTCCTTGTAAACATGCATGCCTGCAGTGCGGTGCACTGCGCAGCGTGTGGCGTTGTTGCCGCCCATCGCATGTGTCGACAGGCGCCTGCAGCCTATGTGCTGGCACCGGCGCCTGACGTTCGCCACCATGCTTGGCTCCGCGTGCGCGGTACAGTGCGTGTCGTGCGCCCCGTGGCCGCGGCTCGTCTGTGACTTGCACCCAGCGATCATGCATCGCGGCATCGCGAACCGGTTGCTGCCCGAGTTTCGAGTTCAAAACGTCCGGCTACCGAGTGTTGTACGTGTCTATTGGTATCAAATTTCGTACGCCTGCTGCGCAAAAAGTGTGCACCGGTCAGGCGTCTGCTATTTTCGGGCGTTTGGCTGCTCTGGATCTCCGGAAGAGGGCCAGTTTTTCCTCGCGTACCGCGACGATGTCCGCTTCCGCCCGCGCACGGTCTTCGGCCGGGATGTGCTCCTTGCAGTACAGCATCACGGTGTTGAAGTTGCGGGGGTCCCGTTTGCTAAAAATCACAGCGTTTTTGCATGCTGGCCCTTCGACGCACGTTGAACGGCCGGGCGCCGATTGCAGCCGTATCATGTCCGGCGTTTTGTGCTTTCTGCAGAACTTGGCGAACGCACGCCGCAGCAGGCCTGGAGGGCCGTAGTACGCCTCTGCGTAGCACCCGGGCGCCTGGCACGTTTTGGCGCGCATGCTGCGCATGTCGGGATCCCTGTGTACTTTGCACCGGGCCGCGTATTTTTCCGAACGCCCGCAGCCTTCGGGGGGCGTGCCGTACACCGACTGCATGCCGCAGCCCGCGACTTCGCACGGATTGTACTTGTTCGACACCATCCCCGGGAGGAAATGATCCGCACACACCTCCACGTCTGTCGAGGTCAACACCCCTCCGTTGTCGCAGGGGGGGTACCCAAACGAAGGCAGCTTGGCGCAGCCGCTCGCCGTGCACTTCTTCGACTTTACGTTCACCATGTCCGCGGTCTTGTGCGCCTTGCACCAGACGTTTTCCCCCCTGTACGACGCGGAAAGCCTGCGGTGGCCGAATATCCCGAACATGCCGCAGCCGGGAGCTCCGCACTTCGACATCGCGGCGGGTTACTGCCCCCGTTCCGGTTCAATTTGTTGCGCGCCGCAAAAACGGCGGCGCGCTATGCTGTGACCTCGCGCAGCGTCGCCAGGTCCGAAGACAGGGCCTCGCTGGTGGTGAAGTCCGCGCCCTTTTTCCCCTTGCGCTCCAGCACCGTGGGGATGCCGTACTTCTGCGCAAATTCGGTAAACGCGCGCAGGCCGCTCGCTCCGGGCTCGCCGCGGTACTTGCCCCACATCGCGCCGCGGGCCAGGCGCGCGTGCTCGTCCGCGCCGGACCCCAGAGGGTGCACCTCGTCGTTCAGGTGGAACATCACCGCCGGCGTGCAGCCGGTGCGCCCCAGCGGGAACACGCCCTGCGCCGCGCGCTCGAACCTGCGCAGCCAGTCCGCGGCGCCCGCGTACGTCGACACGTCCTGCCCGCACGACCATATGTGCGCCGTGTCGACGCACAGCCCGAAGTACGTTAGATCGGGGTCCACCGCTTCGCGTATGCGCGCGAACAGCGCGCACAGCTTTTCCGGCGTGTCGTACGGCACCAGGCCCTCGGCGCGGTCCGCGGTGTGTTCGTCCCGCAGGCGCAGGTGCGGCGTCTCCAGGTACAGCCTGACGCAGTCCCGCGGAGGGGCCGTCGCGGCCGCCCCCGGTTCGCGCATGGACTCCACCGAGGCGCTGTGCCGTATGTGGCACGCCCAGCGCTCCAGCTCCGCGTTTTCGCTGTTCGCGTCGGGGTCCAGCATCGGGCCCAGGAGGTTTTCCGCCGGCGCGGGCATGAGCCACGGCAGCACGTTCAGCACGCGGTCCGCCGGCTCGCTGTTCAGGTGCACCACCAGCCCCGACAGGCCTGCCGACGCCGCGCGCAGTAGCTCCCGCTGTATCCACTTCGTCGTCCAGTGGTGGTTCGGCTTGTCGGTGTTCCACGGCATGTCCATGTACGTGCCGTGCGCCACGCCCCACAGCGGGCGCCCCTCCGCGTTGCTGGCCCGTATGTAGTCGCGCAGGCCGTGCGCCTCCGTCACGTCCGTGGTGAACTTCATGCTGCGGGGGCCCGCCACGAACACCTGGAACGCGAACGGCTGCCCCTCCCCGCCCCCTTCTTTCGCGCCCCCTTCCGCGTCGTAGAACGCCCGCGCCGCCGCGACCTCCTGCGCCAGCTGCGGACGCGCGCCCCGCGCCCACTCCCTGCTCACGTGGAAGCCGAACATCGTGCCTGTGGGGGGTCGCGTGTGTTCAGTTGCGCGCGCCCGCTTTTTGAAGCGTTTCGGGGCCTTGTCTACTCGCCCTTCCGCTCGCCCTTCCGCTCGCCCTTACTCTCGCCCTTCTGCTCTCCCTTCTGCTCTCCCTTCCGCTCGCCCTTCCGCTCGCCCTTCTGCTCTCCCTTCTGCTCTCCCTTCCGCTCGCCCTTCCGCTCGCCCTTCCGCTCGCCCTTCCGCTCGCCCTTCTGCTCGCCCTTCTGCTCTCCGCTCCACACACTACACCAAAAGCCATGCTGGGGATTTCCGAAGCGCACCAAGTCTGGGCGCGCGCCGCGGGGTGCGACGAACCGCGGTGGTGCTCTGTGCACGACGTGCGCCCCGGGTTTCGGGTGGCCGTTTCTGGGGCCGGCGCCGTGTGGCAGACAGTCGTCTCGGTGCGGTCCGAGATGCGCCACGACGCCCTGCGCGGCGCGGACACGCGCCGCCGGGTGGTGTGCGAGACTACGCACAGCGCCGAGGTGTGCTACGTCTCCGGAGACCGTGAGGCCGGCGTCACGATGGTACCCGCGGGACGCGTCGGCAGGTTTATTCGAGTTCCCGCCCTCGCCGTCGGGGACCCCACCCTCCGCAGCTACGCATGCGTCGACCTCGGAAAGTTCGGGCCCATTGCCGGGGGCCGGGTCATGTACTCGCTCGAGACCGACGGCGCAGACAAACCGGTGCTGGTCACGCGCATCGTCTCGGGCGGCGTCGCCGGGCCCGCCACCCTGGTGCGGGTCGGCCGATAGCCGCTCCCGCCAAAAATGGGCGGCTTTTAGCGCGGACGCTTTTTAGTGCGGGAGCCAGAACGGCGTCGTTATGCTGAACGTGCCCCGGGCGCGGGCGCCGGCGTCGTGCGCGGCCGCGTCGGCCGCGTCGGTGCCCGCCGTCGCGAGCTCGTCCGCGCGCGCGTTCACGCCCCACAGCAGCCTAGAACGCCGCTGTTCCCGCTGCAGAGCCGGGGGCGCTTCGGGCGCCGGGGGCGGGGGCTGCGGGAGGTGGCTGCGCTGGTGGGTGAACACCACGCGCGCGCCGCCGCGCAGGATGTCCAGCAGGCGTTCCGCGATCTGCACCAGGTCGAAGTTTTTGAGCTGGCCGGCCGTGCCCTTCGCGCGGCGGGCAGGGAGCCACTCGGTCATGGTCTTCACGAACAGGTTGCTGTCGCTCACGACCTCGACCGGCATCGTGAGCCCCGCGCGGCACGCCGCCAGCAGCAGGTAGCAGCCCGCGAGGTATTCGCCGCGGTTGTTTGTGGGCGCGGCCGCCCGCCCCGTCGCGCGGAAGCCGTGCAGCGGGTTCGCGGCGTCCACCCAGTCGTACTCGGCCGCCGCCGCCGCGCCGTGCATCTCGAGGCCGTGCAGGGGGCCCCCGTGGAACGTCACGCCGAAGCCCGCGCGCGCGCCGTCCCCGCCGTTGCCGCGGCACCCGCCGTCGCACGCCGCGATCGTGGGCGTCTCCAGCCAGGACACGGGACGCGTCCCGGCCAGCGCGCTGTTGGCCGTGCGGAAGTGGCCGCACATGCGGAACTTGGACGCCGCGGGCTTCGCGTTGTCGGACAGCGGCGACGGGTGCGACCAGCACAGCGCCGTCGCGCCCGCGACGATGCACCGCGGCGCGAGCTCTTTGGCCGCGCCGCCCCACAGCAGGAACACCGTCGGCAGGGACGCGGACCGGCGGTGCTCGCACAGCGCCTCGATCAGCGCGTCGGTGAACGGCGCCCACGCCGCGGTGTGCGCGCCCGCCACGCCCGCCCGCGTCGTCAGCGCGCGGTTCAGCAGCAGCACGCCCTGCGCCGCCCAGAAGCGCAGGTCGTGCAGCGACGCCTTCATGCCGCGCGCCTCGCACAGCCTCGCCGCGTCCGCCGCCGCGGGCTCGGCCGGGCGGCTGCCGGGGGCGTACCCGACGTCGCACGCCACCGCCTCCGCTATGTTGCGCAGCGACGCGAAGTCGGGGCTGCACGAGAAACACAGGCCCTGCGCCTGCTCCTTGCGCCCCTCCGCGTCCTGCCGCGCCGTGTGGTACGGGTCCTGGCCCACCACCACCACCGCCGCGGTGTCGGGGCCCACGTACCGCAGCGCTTCGAACACGTGCGGCGCCGACGGCACCGGGTCGTGGCCCGCCCGCATGTCGTCGAGCACGGCGCGCAGGGCCGCGCCCAGCGCGGCCTTCACCGCCCGCTGCTCGAGGATCGTCCGCCACCCAGGGTGGCAGCCCGCGAACAGTTTGTCGAAGCCGCGCATGCCCGACGTCGCAGCCTATCGTGCCGCGCCGACGTATTCAAAACACGCCCGCGTAAATATGAACGCGTTTCCGGCGCTGTATACCCGCGCCATGGACTACGAAGGCGCGCTGCCGGTAACGCTGGTCGTCTCGATGGCGCTGCGCTCGAACCCCGCGACGCTCGAGGTGCAGCCGGGGCTCGTGTCGCGCCGCGGCGGGGGCACGCCGTGGCGCATCGCCGAGGGGGACATGCGCGACAACGCGCTGTTCATGAAGCCCGTCGGCGAGCCGTGGCCGTTCGTCGTCGTGAGCCGCGAGACGTTCGAGCGCTCGGCGGGCGCGCCGCGTCCGCGCAGGCACACCGTCGTGCTCCTCGACGGGCGCGGCGAGGACGGGCTGCCGCCGGATACGCCCCCGCTCCCCGAGGCGTGCGGCGCCGGCACGCTCTCGTACGCCTACACGGCCCGCGGCGTCGCCGAAGCCGTGCGGCGCCTGTTCGGCAGCGTCCCGTTCGGGGGGGAGCTCGCCGCCGGACGCCGCACCGTCGCGCGGGCGCGCGGCTCGCACGCCCCCGACGTGTACCTCGTCGGGTGCCTGCAGACGCTGCTCCTCGCCACCCGCAGCGATGACGTACGCGTCGCCGGGCTCGAGGTCACCAACGTGCACCGCGCGTACCCGTGCGAGGCCGAGGACGTCGTGTTCCAGTGGTTCTACAAAAACGTCGCGCTGTTTCGCCACGTCTACGCCGAGCACTTCCCGCCGGAAGAGGGCGGCGTCGACCCGCGCCCGGGGTTTTCGTTCGAGACCTGGGTCGCGCACGACGCCGTGCCGCGCCGCCCCCTGCGCGCGCCGCCGGGGGGCGCCACGCGCCCGCGCGCCCCGCGCTACAGCCCGTACGACGCGAAGCCGCAGCATTCGCCGCTGGCCCGCCTGCAGCAGTCGCCGCTGGCCCGCCCGCAGCAGTCGCCGCTGGCCCGCCCGCAGCAGTCGCCGCTGGCCCTCTCGCAGCAGTCGCCGCTGGCCCTCCCGCAGTCGGCCCCCGCCCGCCCGCAGTCGGCCCCCGCCCGCCCGCAGCATTCGCCGCTGGCCCGCCCGCAGTCGGCCCCCGCCCGCGGCGCGGCGCGCCCGCCCGTGCCGTCGCCCCTCAGTCGCGCCAGGTCCGGGCAGTTCGCGGCCGAGCTCCAAAACGTTGCGCGCCGTAATATTGCCCCCGCGCCGACGGCATGACCAACCTGCAGTTCGGAGCCCTGGTTTTTCTTGTGGTAGTTTTGGTCGCGACGGCGGTGCGGTACGTGGCCGCGTACTGGGGCGCCGCGCCCGGGAAGGACGGGTTCGTGTCCAAGGAGGCCGTCGCCGTGGCCGAGCAGGCTCGCGAGGTCTTCGACGCGCGCGGCGTAGACGTGTCGTACCGCGAGTACTGCGACAAGGTGTACGGCGCCGACCCCGTGCAGTTCCACCGCGTGCGCGAGCTCGCCCGCGCGGGGGCCGTCACGCCCGAGGCCGTGCAGCGCGTCCTGTAGGCGCGCGCCGCGTTTTTGCCGCCGCGCGCGCGCCGCCCCTTATAGCCATGGGACGCAAACGCGCCGCGTGCGCCGCCGCGCTCGTCGTCGCCGCCCTGGTGGCGCTCGTGGTGCTCGTCGTGTGGCTCGCCACGCCGCACCGGTGCTTCCTCGACGTCCTCAACGCCGAAATCTCGCGGCAGTCCACGTTCGAGCCCTTCTACGCCGCGTCCGACCGCCGGTGGGGCCTGCCCACGCCCGGCGAGGTCGTGCCCGGGCTCGAACGCGTCGACGCCGCGTTTCCCGAAATTCGCGGCGAGATGGTGCGCGCCGTGTTCGGCGGCGCCGGCGCGCGCCGGCTGCCCCCCATGCACGAGATGTACAACAACATCTTCATGTACAAGGGCAGCGGGAGCCGCGCCTCCGGGCTCGCCGGCGCCGTGCAGCGCGCCGCCGCCCCGCTGCAGCGCGCCGCCGGGCGCCTCGTGTACGGCAAAGACACAGACATCTTCGACCGCATCGGCAGCGACAACTGGCGCACCTTCAACCTCGTCATGTTCGGGCTCCCCGTGCCCAAAAACGCCGCGCTGTGCCCCCGCACCGTCGAGCTGCTGCTCGGCGTGCCCGGCGTGCAGTCCGCGCTGTTCTCCGTCGTGATGCCCGGCGCCTACATACCGCCGCACGCCGACCCCGCCAAGGGCGTCGTGCGGTACCACCTCGCACTGCGCGTGCCCCGGCCGGTACTGGGCACGCGCGAGTGCTACATCGAGGTCGACTGCACACACGGGCCCGGGTGCACGCTCGCGGACGAAATGCACCGGTACAGGTGGGAGGAGGGGAAGAGCGTGCTGTTCGACGACGTGTTTTCGCACTGGGTGCAAAACGACACCGAAGAGGTCCGCGTGATACTTTTCGTAGACGTGCTGCGCCCGCTGGTCGGGACCGCGAAAGCGCTGCAGGACCTGTCCAACCTCGCTAACCGGTACCACCCCGGCGTGCGCCGCCTCATTCGGGAAAGCGCCGTGTAGCAAGCCGCGCCCTACGTCGCCGCCGCGCGCCTTTTTGCCGCGCCCCGCTCATGCCCGCCGGATGACTGCCCCGCCGGACGCTCGCCGCTCGACTGGGGGCCCGCGCGCCGGACGGGCGCGTACACCATGCTGTGCATGTCTGCCGGGCTGTGCGCCGCGCAGAAGTACGCGTATTTCCCGTCCCCGTGCGTCGCCGGCCGCGTGCAGCGGCTGGGCACCAGCCCCCACATCGTGCACCTGTGGTGCGGCATCGCGATCATGCCCGCGATCTTGTGCCGGTCGCACACGTCCGCCGCGCTGCCCGGGACGCCGTGTGTCGCGCGGCTGCCGCACAGGATGCACCGGAGCGGGCCTCCCGGGCTGGCGGCCGCGGGGCTGCAGTGTGCCGCCGCGGGGCTGCAGTGTGCCGCCGGCGCCCCGGGACTCTGCGGAGCGGCCGCCGACATAATTATTTCCTTCCAGTGGGGTGCGCAGTGTCCCGCGCGGCTGTCGTCCGGCAGGTATGTTCCGGTCGTCATGGCGCTGTTGAAGCACGTCGGGTGCCGGCCGAAGCCCGGATCCGCCGCGTTTTCCTTCATGTGCACTTGGCACAGCAGGCGCGAGCCGTCGGTAGCGGGGGTACGGTACGCGCCCCTGCGGCTACACAGGTCGCACCTGTTGTAAATAAACACCATGCCAGGCATCTTGTGTTTGGAGCAGAATATGCCCTCGGCTCCGAAATTGTTGCTGAGGCCGTATCGTGCCAGGTTGGCGCACCCGTAATGCCCGCACGGTCCCCGCATAGTGGCGCTGATAGCTCCGCCGCGGGACGTTCATTTTTAGGGCGGCGCTGCAATATGCGGCGGCGGCGGGTTAGAGTCCGCGCCGCGCGATTTGACTATACGGTCCAGCAGGCCCTTGTTGTTGATAAGCACCGCGCGCAGCTGGCCGCACTCCTGGTACGACTGCTCGTTCGCTATCAGCGCCCGCATTATGTCCGCGTACCTGTCCGCGTCGTCGAAGGGCTGCTCCCGCACCAACGTGTCCATGCTGCGCTGCACCATCGGCGGCACGACTAGCTGCATCGGCCGCACCGCCCACGCCGAGCCGCCCGACCCGCCGACGTGCACCATCGCCGACGTGGCCTGCTTTTTGTTGGGAATGTAGCACGTGACGTTTTCCGGGTGCGCGGGGTCGCTGTATATGAGCAGCGCGGTTTGGAGAAGCGCCTCCAATGCGGCGCTGCTGGGGTCGCGCTGCGTCCTGAGTATGCCGTCCAGTATTCCGCGCACGTGTTCGCTGTCTATGTGGCTCGTCTGCTCGTTGCCGAACACGTTCAGGACCACGTTTACGTTGCCGTTCACGATGTTGCCGATATGCACGTTGGGGGACTGCACCTGCGTCGTCAGCGCCTGCACCTGCGCCCGCAGAGACTCTATGTCCGCGGCTTGCTGCCTCATCTGTTTGTCGCGTTCGCTGCTGTAGACGCGCGCCATGTGCTGCGCCACCTTACACGCGGAACGGATGTGCACCTGCATGTTGCTGTGCTGCGTAAACCTTCTGCGGCAGAAGCGGCACTCGTGAGGCTTCTTCATTTCCGACTGCAGAAGGTCGTCCGCCGACAGCAGCGGCGAGCACGGCTTCACCCTCTGTAAGTGTCTTTTTAGGAGGCACGGCTTTGCGAACGCTTTGTCGCACTTCGGGCACGTCCTGTCTGCCATGTCCGCGCGAATGCAGTTGCCCCCCCTGACCCTAATTGTGTGGGATAGGCGCCCTATACTACCGCATGCGGTTTAGCATAGTGGTTAAATATTGTTGTTGTTTGGTGTTATTCGTTCAAAGCACAAGTTTGTGGTGTGCCGAATTTTATTGCCCCCGTAGGTGCATGAATTGTTGTTCGGAGGAGGGAACAAACGTCATGCGCACCTCCGAAAAATGGTCCGAAATGCAAGTTGGTGGCTGTCTACGCACTGCTCCAACACACCGGTCCATGTTTTCGTGTTGTTGTGGTAGATAGTGTCTACATTCTTAGAAAGGTATTAACAGAGATGTTAGGGAACAAAAACCATATACATATATGATTTTTGTTCCCTGGGGGGGAAATTCTCCGGAAGCTGCCGCAGGCTCCGGCAAAAAAATCGGAGGCCCCAAATTTTTCGCGGGACGATGCGGAGGGCGTCGAGCGGCGGCTTAGCAAAAACGTTAACCCGCCATCTCGGGTATATGCGTTGGAAATACAACCGTGAGTAGTACTAACGGCGTCTACAGTATTGGTCCTGAATAAAACATATACAGTACACTCCCACGTTAAGACATTAGACTTACTATGCATATTCTCGGGTCTACTAGGTAATGAAATGGTTATATCTATGTTTATGGGATTATACGGTAGAAGCGCGCATGTTTGGAATGGGCGAGGGAACAAAAACAATGCGCACCTCCGAAAAATGGTCCGAAATGCACGTTGGCGGCTGTCTACGCATTGCTCCAACACACCG
>Ga0307983_1000772_pt1 | contig 15325 bp, 17 predicted proteins | sample OrgLakmetagen991_FD_201845 | JGI IMG/M metagenome (GOLD analysis project Ga0307983, IMG submission 201845) | Saline water microbial communities from Organic Lake, Antarctica - #991 | ecosystem: Environmental > Aquatic > Non-marine Saline and Alkaline > Saline | place: Antarctica: Organic Lake...
GGGGTTGGGAGTGAATGTACAATATATAAGCCCTTAACCTACATAATGGCCTATATATGGTACATTATTGATGAAAACACCCTTAATGGGTACAATTCGGTACACTACATAATCCGACTGAAATTACCATCCAGTTTAATTTCCAATTGTGAGCGGAACTTATCTGATAATTTATCAGGTGTATGTGATACCACAAATACATTGGTATTCTTCATAGATGGAATCAAATCAACAAATGAATCAATACCACTTTGGTCTAATGATGAATCAAAAACTTCATCCATGATTAACAGATTAGTATCCATTGCGTTTTTCATCTTTGCAATATCGCGCCATGTTAACATGATTGCTAAATCAATACGCAACTTCTGACCTTCACTAAAACTTTCATAACTGTAGGTATCCATGTACCGTGCCAAAATAGTTTCATTGAATTGTTCATCCAATGTAAACTTAACAAACATGCCCATGTGCTGTAAATACTTGTTGATTGACTGATTAAACACAGGTAAATATTTGTTAACGATTAGTGATTTGATACCGTCATCCTTTAACATTAAACCAATTGACGAATGATACCCCTGCTTTTCAACCAGTTCATTTTTCTTGGTTAAGTGGTCATTCAAATCTGAATTGAGAATATCCAAAATCTCTTTATGATTATCAACATCAACCGTGTTCATCTTATTCAGATTATCTTTACGCTTTAAAAGTTTTTCCTTATATCGCTCCAACTCATCCAGTGAATTTTGTTTACCATTTAACTCAACATCCAGTTTATGGATTTCTTGATGGAGTGATTGATATTCACTAAGTTCTTTTTCAACACTATCTAATTTTCCAACAAGGTGTAATTGACCTTCTTCTAATCTACCAATCTTACTTTCATTTTTAGAAACTATGTTTTTACAGAAAGTATCGTCAATTTCCTGATTACATGTTGGACATGAATCATTAGATGTTAAGAATTTAATCTCTTTAGTTAAAGCATTAATCTTAACTTTAAATTCATGATTGTAATTATTTAACTGAGTATGCTTCTTATCAATTTCCGATTTACAAGGTTTCTGTGAAGTGAGGGTAGAAACTTCTTCACTGATGCGCTTAATATCCTTGCGATAATCTTTAATGTTTTTGTCAGTATCCGCAATCTCATTTTCAACTTCCTTTAGTTCAGCTTCCTTATCACCAGTTACCTTCTCGATAAACTCTTTACGAATTTCAATCTTATCATTTAATCCACGAATGAATGTTTCAGTATTAGCCAACTCATTTTTCAAATCTTTGTTACGTTGAGAAAGAACCTCGTTCATTTTACTGAATATAGTTAATCCTAACAGTTCTTCGATGAGTGTTCTACGTTGTTTAGCAGGTAAACGCATGAATGGTACATAGGTTGCTTTACCTAATATAACAATCTGTGTAAATGCAGTGAGATTCATCTTGAGAATATGCTTCTCAAGGAATCCTTGATAGTCACCGTTAGCTGCATCCTGTGCAATAAGATTACCGTTTTCTTCAATCTCGAAAACAGCCGGTTTAATACCACGGCGCACTAGGTAGTGATTTTTATTGATATGGAATTCTATCTCAACCATACATTGTTTTTTATTAACTGAGTTGACCAGTTGTGGTTTATTGAATTTACGGAAGGGTTTACCAAACAGAACGAATGTCAATGCATCCAGTAGTGTGGACTTACCTGCGCCATTTTCACCCACGATTAATGTAGTGGGTGAATGATTCAGTACTATCTCTGTAAAGGTATTACCGAATGAAAGGAAATTCTTAAAACGGATTTTCTTAAATATTATCATTATTTAATTTCACCATTAATTGGTTTATATGGTGCATCCTTATACACCACACTATTATACATCTTACATACATCATTCTCAAACATGATGCCATGATTTTCATCTGGCTTCTGTTTTAATTCACAAATAATCATTAATAACATCTGTACCAATTCTTCATTATCCATATCAATCCTCTAAAGCTACCGCTTCAGCGTGTAGTTCCTTAAACATTGTTTTTAATTTATCAGGGTCAATCGAAAGTTCAGAATTATCAATATATGAATCGACAATCTTAATGGTGTTTTCAGATTTAATAGAATCCTCATCCGCACCTTCTTCGTTGAAATGATACTGGCTATTATCAATCACATCCAATTGGTATATGTCAACAGCATTTAATCTATCAATGAAAGTATCATACTGTAACTGGTTTTCTTTCTCAGGTACAATCACATGAACCACCTTACCATGTAGCGCACCATAATCGAATGAATTAATATCCATATCGTCTGAATAATAAATCTTATGGAACATATGATACGGATTCTCTACAAATTCCAATTTCTTTGTATCCGTATCATACAGGTAGAATCCACGGGTACAACCATAGTCCGACCATGTATATTCAGTGGGCGCACCCAAATACATTATGTTTTGTTGAATTGAAGTTTCGTGGAAGTGACCTGAATAGACCTGTTCAAAGTTCTTAAAGATATTACCATTCAAACCACTATCACATGCACCCGCACCCTTATGCATTTCAAAACCGATAATCTCATAATGACCAAACAACACATCCGCATTACAATTCTGTACAAAATCCTCAAACTGTTTATAGTTTTCTGAGTTAACCCACGGGCATAATGCCAATGGTGTATTATCAATGCGGATTACTTCTGGTTGAATATAGGGAATTATATTCGGATATTCCCCTAAAAACAGTTCAGGGGAATTAACTACATTGGTATTCTTATATGCAACATCGTGATTACCGACGATTAAATGCATTGTAACACCCATATCCCTTAACGTATCAAAGAACATACGTTTGAAGTTATACAGGATTACATGATTTGTATATTTGCGCCGGTCAAACATATCACCCAAGTGAATAATATGGTCAATCTTTTCTTCTGCGAGTTTAGGGAAAAATATATCTTCATAAAACTCTTTCTGATACTCATAAAATGCAGGTGAATCATTACGTACACCAAAATGTGTATCAGTTATCAATGCCACTTTAGCCATTATGTGATTACTCGTTATTGTTTATCTTGTTCAAATTCAATAGATGTATTATGATACACTTCATCCATATCGTGCGGCTGTGTATCATATGCTTCAAGGTCTTGACCAAACTTATGAACATACTTCTGTTTCAATTCAGTTTGACTGCCTTCTTTATTAATTCTACGCACAAACGCCCACCAACAAATTTGTGTGAAGTACGCGAATGGATTACTATACTTAACTGAATCGAAATTATCAAGATACTTGATACAATTTTCAATACCATCTGAAATCATTTCATCACGGAATGTATAGTTGACGAAGTTGCCCTTATACGCTAGATTTGTTGATATATCAAGAATAATTTTACCAATGTTCTCAGGTATGCGAGGGATAGGTTTATTATCCTCCTGTGCTTTCAGCACCGCTTCGCGCCTCTGTTTCATTAGAACTAAGAATTCTTTATTGTCAACATAAGCTACTGGTTCATTCTTTTCACTCATATTATACCTTATTTTTATTATATGTGCTTAATTGCACTTAGTATGACTGAATAGTAGCACAATACCCACCACTCGTCAATTAATTTAAAATAAATGAAAATAATGCTTGACAAGCACTTGACAGATTGATAAGCTGCGCATGTGGCCCCGATGATATTATAGATTTAAATTAATTATGTTTACTTAATCAATTAATTGATGAGTGAACGCAGTGAACGAATACCACGAAGTGGTTATTTAATAGCATCTAATCGTTCTCGAAATATTAATGGATAACCCTATCCACTTCAATGTAGTGGAGTTGGTTATGATAGATGCGTAGAAAATATGGGTCAGGTTGAGATACATTAATTATCTTTGTCACTGGTACATAAAAGAATTCATCAATGGATTCAGGTATCCAATCACGAAACAGCACCTCACCTGTATCCATATCATTAAATACTTCAAAGGGTCTGTATACACATATAAACGTTGGGTTAGGTAATTCAGCCTTAGTTAAAACCCGTGTTATTAATAAACTACCATTATCTAATAGAATCAACTTATCCTGATGCGGCACATCATTACCCGAAGGGCTTTCTTTAGTTGAATCCTCTAACACCGAAGCGTTTGTTTTCTCATCACTCATTAATTCAACTCAATTATTTTATATTCAAATTGTTCCTTCTCATATATAGACAACCTATCTAAAAAGTGTTTATAGGTTGTGTTCCGTTTTTTCTTCCATCCATAATTATCTACAATATCGAAAAGTGTTGCCTTCGCATCTTTACTCGCTTTACGCAATACCCTGCCGATTGACTGTAAATTTTTAATCTTAGATTTATATGGGTGTGCGAATATAACACTATCTAAGTTCTTAATATTTATACCCGTTGAAAAAGTACCATATGAAGCAACAATGATTACATTATTATTATTTTCAGCAATCTCTCGAATTTCTTCACGTTTATCAGTTGGTGTATTACCATGCACGAAAAATACTAACTTATCCTCATCACCCTGATTCATTTCAGATAGTGTTTGATATAATGGTAAACCATGTTTCTCAACGAAATTGAATAACACAAGGGTATTACCTTTCTGTTTTTGCGCCAGATTGCATATGAATTTATTACGCTTACCATCATTGATAATTGTTTTAATCTCATCTGAATATTTCATCTTCGACACAATTTTACAATCTTCATCATTGTGCTTTAAACTGATTGCATTGATTTTTAGTTTTGCAACAACACCAGCATCCATTAATTTCTTAGTTGACACAGTGTTATGTACTTTACCAAATACACCTTGCAGTACCAGTTTGTGTGTTTGAGTATCCTCAACTGTACCTGTTAATCCAATACGATAAGGGCAGTTTTCAAGTTTTTCCATGATACCTTTAATAGAGTCAGCAGTAGCTAAGTGAGCCTCATCAACATAACATACATCAAAACGACTAAACCATTTCTTACCAAGTTTGTATATTGATTGCCATGTGGTGACAATTACAGGCTTATCAGATAACTTTTCCTTACCACTGTAAATCTTATGACAATACTCATCCGCATCCCATCCATAACCCTTGAAATCCTTCACCATTTGCTCTACAAGGGATGTTGTAGGTACAACCAGTAGCACTTGCTTACCTTGCTCGACAAGATAGCGCATAGAGCCGTATATGATGAATGATTTACCAGATGAAGTTGGTGAAACAATCAATCTACGTTTCTTATTCAGAATTAAATTAATAGCTGTTTTCTGATAATCATAGGGAGTGAATGGTGGGTTATATGAATTAACATCAAACGCAATTTTAGTCGTATTTGCTTCAAAATTGCGTTTAAAGTCAACTGACATACCAATAGTATATTCACGGGTTTTCGCAAAATATGCTAATTTCTCTAGTAATCCATAATAGAGAGTGTTATCTTTAATTGAGAATAGACGGATTCTCCCATCCCACATACCTGCTTTGTATTTTGGCATGTGTTGATAGTTTTTAGCGTAAAATGAGAAATAGTCACTCAGTTCATATGCAATAGAATCATTACACTCAACCTGTAGGTATACATCATTTACTTTATGTAGGGTTATGTCATCCACTATTAAACACCATTGGTGAACTTTAAGTAATCTATTGCAGATTTGATTAGGTATGTTCTCTGACCTAACGCCTTAACAAATTCACTTATTGCATCCACTTTCATTTTCTGTGTTAATATTCTATTTTCCAGTTCGAATATTTCAGCATCACCATCAATATATCTCTGTACATCTGTTTTTAATATGGTGTGGTCTAATGGTTTAGCCTGATACTCTGCACCAGTTGCCTTACCACTATAATACTGATATTTTTTGAACTTGAGTTTTTTAAGTTCTAATTCCAGTCGTTTCAACTTACCATTTTCTACAGAATGTTTGTTTATATATTTACCCTGTAGATATGGAACGTGTAGCGCATCTTTATCTAACTTAGAAATATCTAATTTAGAATCAGTTTCAATCATTTCTTTCAATTCATCGAACTTCATAATATAATCCTATTTTGTAAATTTACTTATATGTTATCAGGTAGTCTACCTTGAGTGTTAGTGTTTTCGCTCATTCTCACATCTTTACCAATCACTTCAAAATGTGTGTATGCGAAATTAGCAGTACATTGTATGGGTGCTGCATCAGGGTCAGATGTTGTAAATGGAAGTTCAGCTAACATAACTGGATGAAGATTATAGAAACGAATCTCCATCACAGGATTCATATTAGAACTCAGTATATGTAGTGTTCCATCACAGTACCATTTAGTAATATCTTCAGTAGCCATTGCATCCATAATCCATGAATAGATTTCAAGATAGTTAGCCAAATCTTCATCAACTAGAAAGTTGATATTCAGATTATCAAAAATAGGTTTAGTGCCGGGCAAGCCAAAGTCGCGCTTAGGCATTGAGAATATAGGGGAATCTATCTGGATTGATGGTAATATCACATCTTGTGAATAGTATGTAATATTAGGCGCACGTGAAATCTCAAACTTAAAATTGACGTTATTGATTATATTATATGAATTCGGTGTAGCCATTATCATTCCTGTATTTGTTTCTAATATTTATACAGGCAAAAAAAAGCCAGCGGTTAAGCTGGCTTTTGATAACAACACCTTGTCGGGTAAGTTGTTAGTTTACCATTACAGTAAGTTTGTAACTCGAACCTTACGGTAGTAAGCGTTAGAGTCAGCACTTAGGCTTGTGAATGGGTTAGATACCATACCATAACGAGTTTTGAAACCAACTGAAGGTTGGAAACTAGTTTGGTCAGTAGCACGTACTTGCTGTAGTGGCACGTAAGGGCAGTAGAACATACCAGCATCATACTGGTTAGCACCTTTATAACCAACAACATAGAAGTCACCAGTTGCATAAGGGTCTACGTACACTTTGAAGCGACCACGATATGTACCAGCAAAGGTAGCACCAGCAGGGTCAACGTCAAGCTTAGTTGCAAGAGCAGGGTTATAATCAAGAACACCAGCCAGTGCCATTGCAGATGCAACGTCAGCAGAACAGATAATGATGTTACCTTTACCACGACGAGTATCAATCGCAATAGCATTCGCATCACGCTCAATCGCATAGATTAAGCCCTTGAATTTTTCAACAGACCAACGACCATCAGAGTCAGTTGCAAGGTCGAAAGTACCCGGTGTAGTAGCAAATGCTGCACCAGCTTTAGCCACACTGTAAACAGTACGGATAACGTGACGGTTAATTTCAGCAATCAGTTCAGTTGAAAGAATGTTAGTTAATTCTTGGTCAGCATCAAGGCCATGAATCGCTTTAAGGTCTTGTGCTAATTCAATTGAGTAGCTTGCTTTTAATTGACGTGATTCAGCAGTAACACTTGATTTCTCAATTGTGAATGCCATTTCAGCCCATGTATCACCTTGACCAGTACTAGTTGACATACCAGTACCAGTTGTATATGTACCACCAAATGGGTCAGAACCTGCATGAGTACCAGCACCAGAGAAATCAGTATCTGCTTCATCAACACCCGCTTCAGAACCAGCTTGGTCACTGTAACGTGCGCGTAGAGCAAAAATCAGACCAGTAGGGCCGTTCATTGGTTGTAGACCAGCAATATCATATGCAATCAGTTTTGGAGCCATGCGGCGAACAAGGCTAATCAAAATTGGGTCATAGTTCTGCATACCACCAGCTAAGTTAGTTGGTGTTGCTTCAGCTAAGAAGTTTTCAGTGTTTTCTAAAAGTTGAGCAGTAACTTTCTGCTTGTAGCTACTTTCAATCTTTTCAACTTTATCGTTGCTAATAACACCATCCCACTTTTCAAGTAGAACGTCTAAAGTTTCAGCCATTGTAGTTATCTCCTAATTAAATTTAATCTTTTACTATTTTGTTATTTATATTTATAAAAATATAATTTTATAGAGCGTCTATATACGCACTCATACGATTGCTAGAATCAGAACGGTTATCGTCAGAATCTTTACCATCTTTACCATCTTCATTCAGTGACTCTTTCTTGAAGAATGATTCACGGATAGTTTTAACTTTTGATTCATAAGCATCTTTGCTACTGAAATCAATATCTTCAACAAGTGAAGAAAGTTTTTCTTTCTGTGTATCAGTTAAACCTTCTGAACACTCAACAACAACTTGGCTCTTTTCAAATTTTTCAATTTGTGATTTCAGAGTAGTGATTGTTTCGATTGATTCATTAAGGTCATCAGTAAGTTTTGAAACTTTAGATTCAGTAGATGCAAGTACATCCTGCTTACCTTCTGGCATTTCAATGTATGAAGATTCAAATAAATCTTTTAGGCCACTGATGAAACTTTCAGTGATTTCAGCTTTTAGGCCGGTTTCAACAGCAAGTTTATTATCTTCCATCCACTCAGTAACAACATACTCAAGGTACTTGTTAATGTTTTCTTCCATAGCGTCAGTAGCTTCTGTAATACCAGTAGCAACTTCTTCATCCTTTTTAGCAGATAGTTCTTCTTCAATTGAACGAGTTTTTTCTGACAACACAGCTTCAAGTTTAATTGCAAACTTTTCTTTCTGTTCATCAGTAACTTCAATTCCTTCAAAAAGAACATCAACCTGTTCAGTTAAATTTTTCTTTTCAGCCATTGTAGCCTTCTCCTATAAAAATTAGTAAATATTATTTATATTGATATTTATAAAACTAGATATTGGTAAGGATGTTTTTAAACATATCAGTCAGGAAATCTTCATCGAAATTACCTGTAGCAACAGCTTTATTAACTTTATGTTTTACATCTTCAATTTCACGTTCAACTAAAATACCGTTTTCAAATATCCATTCTTTATTTTCCATTATCCCGTTAACAAATGCTTCAGGTGCTGAAGGGTCAGAAACTGTATCTACAGCAGTAATGAAATACCCGCTTTGCACAACATTTGCACCATTGGATTCTTTTACCGCACCAAGGCCACGTGAGCTAACACCCATCTGTACACCATCGTCAATAAGATTGCGTACTAAGTTACCCATTGGGGTATTAAGAACTTTAGCTTTACCCATCCAGTTGTTGCCATCCTCTCTTAAGGATGTTATGATGTGTGAAGCGCGCTCAGGGTTAACCTGTGGTGTTGGTGGATGGTTTAATTCACCCATAGAACGTTTGGGTGTTACATAAGTTTCAATGTACTTATTAACCGCCTCTGCCATAACCGCTTTAGGATAAACGCGCCCATTACGATTCTTGATGGTATCTTGCATAAAAATACCCTCAAGGAACATTTGCTTATTCCCTGTAGACTTATCAAGTTCTGTTAGAACATGAGTATCCGCAAGGGTTTCTGTAATAAACTGCATATATTGTTTCCTATTTCAATTCAATTCGTTTAAAATCTTTTGCTTTCAGATTATCTTTCTTACCCACAACATCCAAGAAATTATCAATATTTCCCTTAACTATCTTGCCCTTATATCTGAACTCCTGCTCACCGTCATAAATGTCATCAACCACTTGTTTTCCGTTGATATATACCTTAAGCACAACACCGCCATCATATGGGTCGCCACCAATCTCATAGTAGTTACGCCCTTTGGCTTCATTTAATTCATTTAATATACCTTTAAAAGTTTTCATTTATGATAATCCCATTGATTTGCGTTTCTTCATTGCCTTCTTACGCAATCTACTAGATTTGCGCGCGTAACCAGCCCCTTTAGCTTTCTTGGTGCGTACTGATTTCTTAATAGCTTTGCGTTTTTTAATCGCTTCTGTACCACCAATCTTTACACACTTCCTGCCATCATATTTAAATCCTTTGTTACATTTAATTTTGATTCGGCGTTTACCTTTGGATGTAACCTTTATAACGCGTTTACGTTCATTTAAATCGGTTTCTTCATCCATTTCATCGTATGATGCATTATCAAGGTATACATATATTTCATATGTGTGTATGTCATCGTCAAGTGAGTCGAAGTCAATCTCGTCTATGTCATCAGATGTTTCAATTTCTTCGTCATCAGCGCCGCCAACATCTATAGATACTTCAATTTCATAATCAACATTATCGGGAATAGCATCTACAGCTTTCTGAACTTGTTCTTTAGTATCAAATTCACCAGAAACATAACCTTCTTCGTAGTCAATTTCTAATTCACGAGTACCTAAACCCTTCAGAATATCTACAATATCCTGTTCCAAATCTTCACGTAATTCTGAAAATGTAAGCATATTAATCTTCCTGTGTATTAAGCATACCATTAGCAACTTCAGATTTTTTATCATCTATTGCAGTTCTTAATAAGTCAGTTAATTTATCGCCAACTACTGCTTTAAATTCAGCAGGTTTCTTATCAATTGCAAGTTGTGTTAATGATACTGTTTCGTTATTTTCGGCCATTATTTTTCCTCATCATCTTTATCTTTCTGTTCATCTTCATCTTCATCCGGTTCAACCACTGGTTCAGGTTTAGGCTCTACAGGTTCTTCAGGTTCTGTTGGTTCACCACCGAAGCCACCTCCACCCATACCATCATCTTCTACCGGATAATATTGTTCATCATTCTTTTCTTCAGCAATCTGTTTATCCATTTCATTAATGTCATCTTCAGATTGTTTTAAAACTTCTTTACGTATGAACTCATGTGAATAATACTTACCAATCGCTTCTGAACTCTGTAGTGTTGATAACATACCAACACGGTCATTCATTAACTCAACTTCTTTCAATTCAGAGAAGTAATTATCCTCTAAGAATGAGTAAGTAATCTCAGGTTCAATATCATTCCATTCTTCACTTGTCATTACTTTCTTTAGAAGTAATTGGGTTTTTAATAAATCATTAAAAATCCCAGAGAATTTTCTACGGAGTCTTTGAATATATTTATTAAATTTAATTTCGTCACGAGTTATTTCAGTGGTTCTACCGATATTAAATGCACTAGAATCCCCTTGGAAGCGCGATAATGGAACATTTAGGGATTTGTATAGCTTAGTTTTGAAATATTCAACATCACTCAATTCACCAAGTTGTTCACCACCCGGTAGTGTTGAAACCTCAGTACCACGACCACCTTCACGTCTAGGCAACCAGTAATCTTCAATCATTGACTGGAACTTCTTACGGTTGTTAATTGTGCCTTTCGTTACATCGTAAACAATCTTATTTTTGAAACGATTCATCACATCTTTTAGATATTGGTCAGCTTTACCTTTAGGCAATGAACCAACATCGACGTAGAAAATTCTACGTTCAGGTGCGCGCGTAACACGGTAAATAACAACTGAATCTTCTAATAACTTTAGGTCATTGAAAGGTTTAATTGATTTGTACAGGTAAGATAGAACCTGTTTACCATTAACTGAAAGTAATCCTGATGGAGCAAACGCAACCGCTTCTTTTGGAATTCTTAGAGCGTTCTTCTTCTCTTGATGTGATTCTGAGTTAAATGGCACACGTGAGTAGATATAATATTCTTCAATCTCTGCTAAATTGAAAATATCAATATCAGTTGCATTTCTATCATTCTTCGTTTCGGTTTTATATTCACGAATCAGTTTGATATTCATTGGGTCAATAGGTACTAACTCTTGAATACCAGTTGAAGAAGAACTTGATTTATCAATTACTTTATGGAAGTATATGCGACCATCAACATACCATTTACGGAATATGCCATATCCATTATTCTTAAAATCTAATAGTTTAAGAATGTAATCAAATTCTTCTTTTATTTTATTCTTAATTCCTTGAGATAAATCAACATCTTCAAGGATAAGTGAGATAGGGTCTTTTAAATCATCTGTAATGATTGCCTCATTGATAATTTCCTGAATAGCTTCATCAATATCTGGTTGTATCGCAAGGTTACGATATGCCATAGCCAATTCAAATTCACTTTCCGGTACAGCATCAAGGTCAAATGTATAACCCATATTAGCTGAGTAATTAGACATGCCATTTGATTCAACCTCAACAGCACCATCTTCAAAAGAGGGCTGAACAAATGTTTTGCCCTTCTTTTCTTCATCTTTTATCTTTGATATATTAAAACCAAGGAAATCCATATATTCACCTATAAATGTATTTGTAGTTACCGCAATCAAATATGCGATTATACCCATTATTTATCATGTTTTGATATTCAGTTAGATTGGAATCGAATTGAGATAATTGGGTACTTAATTTATGTTTCATAAATTTATTTCTGCTATAGAAATTATGTTTATTATCAAAATAAAAATAATTCGGAGGTGTTGTGTTTATCAACTCAAAATCATTAGACTCATAAACATTTCTTTTTCCACACCAGCGCCTATTTGCATATGAGATAACATTAGTGATGTTTGAGTTTTTCAATAATTTAGAAAAACCCCCAACCACAGTAATATCCTTTCTATTACAATATCTGTATAATTCATATTCACCTGATGTAAACCTAGATTTACCGAAAGTCATTAGAGCCACTAACTCATTATCATGATATAAACCATGTGATAATGAAGAATTAATCGACCCCTGTAAGTGATTTTCATTTAAGAATGTATTCGATTCATTATTTTCAACTAGAGCGAGTTTACATTTTCTAGCATATATACGGTCGGATTTACCCAACTTAGCCGATATTAATGCCTTCCATATATCTTTTTTAGTATTCCATTCATGCTCAAATATATGAAGTAATTGAATATTATTATCTTCACATAATTCCGTTTTAAGTAAATGATATTTCTTTTCTTTGAATATATCTGAGTGGTAATATAAACCATTAAACTCTATTGCTAAGTCATAATCTGGCAGATAAATATCTAGTTCAAGGGGTGTAATTACTGAGCGAGTGCCAGTTACAATATTCTCAATACCCAATGAGTCTAAAAATGATACAAGCTCTTGCTCGTACTTTGATTTAATAGACCTCCATGCAATGTCATTTTTATGATATTCCTGTCTAATATGACTCTCAGAAAACCCAGTTTCATCTTGAATATTTGCAATAGTTTTATTAGTATCAAGTAGATTAACCGGAATTTCTTTACGTTGTAGTTTTGAATAGAAGTCTCTATAAACATCCAACTTCATATGATGTGAAACGCCGTGGTTTATTAATGTTGTTTCTCTTGACTTTATATTTCTATCAGTGAAATTAAAGTTTTGATAAGATTCTTTTATAGAAACATTTCGTCTATTTACAACATCGGGGTGTTGTAGTTTAGTGGATTCATGTTTACTTGAACAAGTAACACAACGAACTGAATACCCTGTTTTATTTCGGAACTTCGTATCAGAACCACAGTCAACACATGTAGGGTTTTCTGTGATATTATTTAATATGCTGTAGCACCGCTCACTAAATGAACTGCACCAATTAGTAGATGTTACGATTTGATTGTATTGAGAACTAAATCCATTATTATCAAACCAATCCTTTCTACATTTTCGCGGATTAATCTTCATACCATCCTTGGTTAAAAGATTTTCATTAATAAAGGTTTTCATCTGTTTTAAACAATTGCACCATCGGAAGTCCAATACTGCATAGCAAAGGTAACAGTAAATTCCTCCACAGCATCATTTTGGTCATAACCTAATGAGATTTCTCCAACTTCAGTTGGGAAACATCCAACCAATTCATATTTGTAGATTACTCGACCTAAACGGTCTAATTGTTCTACTTGAATTGATGACATATACGCAAGTGGTGTAGCTACACCAACATTCAGTGCATGATTATTAATTCGGTTAAGCCATGTTTCAAACGATTTACGTGTATCAAAATCAGTATCGTTAAGCATAGTAACAGTCCACTCAGGGAACTCTTTATCACCAGCTACTTTAATGTTACGACCCATGAATGGAACGTTAACCATACCGATAGTTGATTGTGGCAATGTTGCCGCCTTACATAACATTGAACGTTTAGTTGCACTACCTTGACCAGCAGCAATTGCCGGGAAGTTTAGTGTAACCTTATACAAGTTAGGTCTAGCACCACCACCTGTAAATTGCGCAATAAAACTATTAACGCCAATTTCTTCAGCCATCTATATTCTCCTATTATTCTTTATATTATTTAGCAGGGGTAGAATAACTACCCCATACCAAATTAACCAATGATTTCACTGAACTCAACACCACTACGAACAGCTACAAAGTTAAGCTGAATGAAGTTAATTGAGTATGCAGGTTTAACGTAAATATCTGCAACAAATTCAGAACGGTCAACTACTTCAGATGTGTTGTTTGTTTCATCACAAACCACTGAGTAATCGAAAATACCACGGCGACCTTTTACTTCACGTAAGAAAGGTTCAACCATATTAACGAATTGGGCGCGTGTGAATGAATCATTAAACTCAAATAGTTGATACTTAGCAGCAACCGCCACCGCTTTTTCAAGAACAATAAACAGTCTACGGATATTGATTTTCTGGAAAGCGGAAGGTTTAGCTTGCTGTGTTCTGTCACCATACAGAAGAACACCTTCACCTGTGAATGAAACAACAGGGTTGATTGAACTCTTGTACAGTTTATCACGTGATGTTTTAGAAGGATTCAATGCAAGTTGAATAACATTCTTAATTTGACCACGAGTGAAACCAGCAGGTGAATACCAAGGGTCAGATACGTTATCAGTGTATGCAGCTAGACCAGCAATATCAGCATTCAGTGGAATCCAACGATATTTGTCATTGTATGCATCATATTGATACTTGTAACCTGAATCCATTACCGCATATGAAGATACTGTGTTAACTGTATCACGTGTAGCAATTGCGTTATCAACAGCAGTAGATTCAGAAATACCAACCACATCACTGTAAAGTGGTGAGAAGAATGCCATAGCATCTTTACGTGCTTCAACAACATTATCAATAACGTGTTTTACAACAGCAGTGTGTTCAGTGTCACCACCTGCATCACCAACGAATAACAATGACACGTCAACAACTTCAGAGTTAGTGAACATATCCCAACCAACAATCAGTTCATTAGCAGTTACCGCAGAACCATTTGTACCAGCAGATAATGAAACAGTATATGCAGTTGCAAGGTTAGAGAAAGTTGCACCAGCAGCAGCAGTATTCCATGCAGCATCGGTTGATGTATCAGTGATAACCGCATCAGCAGTTGCACCAGTACCACTACCAGCACTGAAATCTACAGTAGCAGTTGTGTAACCTGTACCAGCATTAGTGATTGTGATTGTAAGAATCTCACCACCAGTATCAATAGTAGCTACTTCAGCAGTAAAACCATTACCATCACCTGTTACAGTAATCGCGTCACCAACAACGTAACCTGT
>Ga0307983_1000775_pt1 | contig 15290 bp, 13 predicted proteins | sample OrgLakmetagen991_FD_201845 | JGI IMG/M metagenome (GOLD analysis project Ga0307983, IMG submission 201845) | Saline water microbial communities from Organic Lake, Antarctica - #991 | ecosystem: Environmental > Aquatic > Non-marine Saline and Alkaline > Saline | place: Antarctica: Organic Lake...
GTCACCACCCACCCGCGTGTCCACCACACCACCCTGCACGCCGCGCACCAGCAGGGGGGGATACACGGTCAGCTTTCCCGGCTCTCGCTGACGGGGCGCGACGATCTTGGCCACGCGACCCTGGTACGCGCGCGCCAACTCTGCGGACCGGAAGCACTGCTCGAATAGCGTCAGGGGCTTGCCGAACGCTGGGTTGCGGCGTGCGTTGGAGCGCGCCAGTACCGCGCCCCCCATGCAGGACTCATGCCCCACGCCCGCCGACTGCAGCTGCTGGGCAACGGTGGTGAGGGGGCCCTGGTACTCCACGTCGTGCTCGGGAATTCCGTACTGCTCCCGCAGCTTATTCCCCTCCACCGCCACCAGACTGTAAAGGTTGTTCATGGCCACGGGGTCACTCTCCTTCACCGCCTCCGTCATAAGCGCCTGCAGCGTGCGCTTCGTCTGACTGCTCGACACGTCCGCGTGGGCGGTCACTTGGTGGGCGGGAAACACGTCAGGCATGGGTTTATTCACCGTGCGTGCCGCACCAAATTTGGGGCGCGGGGAACGGCTACTTGCGATGCGCGTTTTCGCGCACACGGCGACCCGCCCCAACCAGCCTATCGTCGGTCAGGTACTCGCTGTCCACGCCGCTTTCGAGGCCGTGGGTGTACCACGCCTTGAGACAGAGGTTGGAAACGCCCCCTCGCCCGTAACCCCCCCCCATGTAACCTCTGACGCGCATGAACCCCATGGTACTCGCATCGTAGTGCGGCGACCCGGTAGGGTAGACAGGGGTTACGCGCCTGGGCCGCCACGAGACACCATCGTCCGTAACGTCGTAAGCGCACCGGTACATGCGGGCATGGGCGCCCGCGGTCGGGTAATGCGCGTGACTTCCACGGGCGACGTAGACGCGCTTGTGGTCCTGCCGGCCTTCGTCCCCCTCCAGCACGTCCGCCCTGTAGTACATTTCGGCGCCGTGCCTCGACAGGTAGCACCCCAGCAGCTCATAGGAATCATCGTCCCCAGGGAGGAGCTCCGCGGTCACGTGCTCAATGTCAGCCTCGTGCTCGCCCATCCAGAGGGTACCACCCAGCACGGCCGTGGGCCCGTTGTACGCGTAAAACGGGACGAAATGAACCAGCACGTGGCCACTGGACCGCACCCGACTTCCGTACACAAGAATAGGCACGTCCATGTCCAGATCTTCCGTGCGGCACCCTTTGATGATAGGGTTATCCACCCCCCCACGAATGGCAAGGTTGTAGCGCCGGTCCGGGGCGTTGAGATGGCGACCGTCCACACCCTCCTCTAAGGAGTGGTTGGTGAGGGGGCCTGCCATCACCGCAGCCTTGGACTCACCATCCACGAGGTCACAGGCCTCCAAGTACGACTCCATGTCGCACGGGAAGTACATCTCGCTCGTGTGCAACACAAAGGTGGGCATGAATCTGGAGGCCGCGTACACGAGATCGAACGGCATCAGTTCGTCCATGCGCGGAAATGTCTGTGCGCGTTGCTTGTATACGTACACATCGAAGCATTGACGTCAGAAATGTGACACGAACTAAAAAAGATCGCAATCGATAGGTAGAGAAACGACAGGCATGGACGCTTCGGGATGCGATAACACGTACGAGTTGATGGTTCGCAGCAAAGGCAGGCATTTCAAAAACCTTTTCTTTCAGCGGGTTATCGTCATTCAAGACAATGCTTCGATCACATTGATTTCCACTGACCCCGAGGGGTATAGCAAAAAAGACGTAACAAACATACCCGATCACCACAGTGTGGGGACATATGCGGATGTACTCAAAAACATCACTCAAGTACTGCAGGAAAAGGATGTGCCAAAGGAAGTGCAACAGTACATCAAGTGCCTTCCTGAGAAGAGCGAAATAACTGTAGGTACCGCTAACGTGTATGAAGGCATGACCTTCGGCACTGGCTCACAAATCGTATTTGTGATGACCCGGGACGAGGAAGATTCTTGGAGTAACGATTTGTTTGAATGGACGGCGCGCCCCCAGCACTCGGCCGACTTGAGTGAACTTGTGGATAATGGGGAAGTCAGACGCTTGGTGAGGAGATTGTTGAGTAAGCAGGGTCTGCCCGGCAGGGAAATTGTGGATATTGACGATGTGGATATTGACGATGGTGATTCCACTGCCAGTGATTCCCCTTCCAGTGACTCCATCGATGATGACTTCACGGACACAGGATGGAAGCCCGTCACCGTGAAGCAGGAGCCCGACTCGAATAACTCGTCTGTTGCTAGCTTGGACTCGAGCCCTGCCCCGTCGTTGCAGGATGACTCGTCTTCCAGCGTCACTGACAGCGATGCCATAAGCGTCAGCAGCAACGATACCGTGGACTTGAAAACTCCCCCCGCGCTGGAGGGGAGTGCGCGAGATGCTGCGACCTTCCCGAGTGGGGGCCATGGGTACGCATGTGCACGAGCGTGCATGGCAAAGTGCCGTGCATCCGCGCGTGATGGCGGCGAGGCGACAGTCAAGACTAGGCCGATTGACGACCTTGACAGCATGAATGAGAGTGAACTGATATCCTACATTTCTAAGCAGAGCGGTAGTGCGACAGTGAGGCGAGCCAATTTGGACAAGTCGCAACTGCTTGGAATCGCGCGGCGCTACCAGTTCCCTAGTAGGCGCACGCGTTCCTCCGCCGTCCCGCGGGGTCCCGAGACCGCAGAGGGTGATTACGAGAACAGCACGAGTGTGCCTCAGTACAGATCCTACACGATAAGCGGTGGGAGGATTGGTACCACCCAGCACGATGTGAAGCCTGAGCGGCAGACGGTTGCGGGGCGCTACGGGCACCACCGTATGCGCACGCGGTCCTCCGCCGTCCCACGGACCCCCCCCCACTCGCGCAGCGAACGCCATGGACTCACCAATGACCTAACTGTGAAGGAGTTGAAGGTGTACCTCAAGTCGGAGCGAGTCCCCTCTCGGGAGTACAACTCATTGCACAAGCCTGCGCTACTAGCACTGTCCCGCGAAGTGTTCCACAGGGCTTCCCCCGCACGTGAACCGTGTACAGGTAACCTCGACGCGATGACCGTCCCTGAACTGCGGAACCTATACAATAACATGTATGACCCTGAACGGAACAACCACGGTTACATTCGCAAGGGGGAGTTGCTGAAGGCGCTACGTGAGAACAGGTCACACACGCCGCGTACCACGGCGCGCAAGCCTACCCGCACACGTAGGACGTCGTCCAGGGATACGCGCCATCGTGACGCGAGGGGGCGGTTTACCCGTTAGAGAACACGTTCGGGGCAAATTATCGGGGACCCCGCTTATAAAAACATATCAGTCACAATAGTAAAAGCAATTCCATCCATGCAGGCGTCTAGTGAAAAACGTCTGTTAGACGCCGTATCTAACAATTTCGAGCGTGCATCGGTTTTTGCGAAGCAATCAAATCTTGCATGGACACATTACGAGAATCATACGGGAGTTTGTGCATCCGTCAATTCCGCAAGGGATCCGGAGAGCGCCCTCGAAACAGTACTGGAGCGGTACAAGGAACTGAAAGGTATGGTACCTTTCAAGGTGTCGCAGGACGACATGGAGTACTTTGAAGCTGTTGCTACACAGAGTGTGCTAGATGGGGATAACAGACAGTTCCGAGTCAAATCGCCCAAGATAGAGAAAACCTGCTATGAAAGGCATCGTATCAACAACATGAACTGCAGTGCTGACCCTCAGTGCACTTGGTCTGTCTCGGGGAGGAAGTGCATCGATGCCAAAATTAAGGAAACAGACCGAAGGAATCTTGATGCAGGTAGAGTTGAAGAGATGAGGCGGTCGACACGGGCCGTGGATGTCTCAGGGAAATATGGTGTGAAACGTCCACAGAAGCCCGCCGCCAGCCAAGATGATGACGGTACAGATGTCAAAGGCGCCGGTGAAACGAGCGAGTCTGCAGGCAAAGTGGGATCAGAGGAATACATAACAGACGATGTTGTATCGCCTATAAGTTCTGAGAGCGAGTGGGAAGAGTATGAAGAGTGATCACGCGTTTGCTATCCAGTACGGGGTAGCAGTGACCGAAACATAAACCGTCCTATCTCTTATGAGTGCCCACACCGGCGCCCACTGCAAGGGCGTGGGGGACTTGTTGAACTCGCTACCGCTTGTGTCCTACCTTGTAAAGGTTGGGCGGCTGACCGTTCACGGGAGCGTCCTCAGGTTTTGCCAAGAGAGGATTGTGGAGCATGGGGAGCTGCCGGCCCGTGTCACCCTCCTGCGCTGGATGCAGCGGCATGACATTGATTTTTTCCATTCGGGGTCCGGGATACACTCACTGCAAACACTGAACGACACGTGGGCTGCCGTGATCAGTGTTTCCGGCCACATCGAGTTCATGGGCAGTGACTACGAATCTCCGTCCAGCCTGTGCGTAGACTCGCGGCAAACATTCCCTGCGAAGTATGCCCGTCACGGTGTGTACCGCATTTGGATTCCCACTTCTGCAGCTGGTGCAGTTGAGTGGTCCACACACACTGATTTCACGTCAAGCGCGTTCCCTTCATCATCTGGTGACCCCGTGCACCACGCCATGCGGAGGGAAGCGGGGTACTGGGCCACGAGGGCGCTCCAGCGTCTTCCCAACTCTGCCAGTGCAGTGAGGCACACGTTCCGCGCGTGTCTTCGCCGTGAAGTCGAGGTCTCCCCCCACGAGACAGTCGTGTCCAAGTACAGGTCCCTAACCGGCCCCGCCAGCACTGTTGGCAAGTCGCGCGCGTGGGTCGCGTACGACATGTGGCTTGCACCGCCGGCCAAACAACTGTCTGCTGACTTCACCGTTAACGACGGGTGCTTCTCGTGGACCCGGGACAAGGGGTCCGCGTGCAGACTTCCTCCGTCCGGCGACGTGCGTGACCGCCGCATGCGGATCCTTCTGGAGGCCCCCGACCACGAGTTAGGGAGGAGACTTTTTCGATGGAAAAAGCTACACGCGGCGGGGTACGCGGCAACGTGCCCGCAAGACGTGCAGGCCTTCCGGGAGGCTGCCGGGAGGGTTACCCGACACCACGCGGAGAGTATGTACCGCGTGATCAGACAGGCGCCCCTCAAGAGGGCCCGGGCCGCCAAACGAATGGAGCTAGCGGAGCCCGTTGGTCGCGTGGTGACCGCGTTGCAGGGTGACGTGGCCCGCACACGGTGTGCTGTGAGGGACTTACGTGGCGAAGAGAGCCTGGAGGACGCCGTGCTTTTGCAGGATCTAGCGTCCTTGGACAGGGTTCTACAGCTCCACAGGGAGCTGGCGAAACAGGGTGGAGTGTGCCGCCGCTACAGGAGGGAGTTGCAGGCTTGTGGAGTTCAGGACGACTCGGTGCTGGCGGACACCGTGGCCAACGCTAGCGACGAGGTCATCGTGCGGGAGGTGGGTCCCGTCTGCACGCTGTGGGAGCGTGATCGTATGGAGCCCTCGACGAATACACCTACGTACGTGCTGGCTTCCCACGTGGGGAGCGCCACTGAGATGGACCTCACCGACGTTCACACAGCGCTGCGCGAGGTCGAGGCAATGTACCCCCCCACTCCTGTAAGCTCGGGTAAACCTGCATGTTGACCTGTGTTGTTAAGTAGATACCGTTTGTTCACAGCGGCCAGGATCGAACGTTGCCCCGCGAAATCGATGGAGTCTTCGCACCACATATGTATCTACAAGCAATACATCTTGTCACTTCCGGAGTGAGGGTATCATAGTCTACGTCAGTCAACTGTGTCTCGATTGGCCCCGTCCCGCTGACGGGGAGGGGCACGTGGATAACGCCACCCACGTAAGCTGGTGCAATGGATGTAACATTCGAGGGGCGTCCCTGAGCTTGCGTGTAGTGGCAACACCCTCGTCATGTGCAGCCTAAATCCGACCGAGACACAACGAACGTCTCTGTTATCGTGTACCGCTTTTGTAGGTCTTCACCCTCCTCGTACTCACGCCAAGACCACGCGCTTCCGTCCACCACGTGCATAAAGGTCCCTCGCCCCGCTCTCCATTCCCGCAGCACAATCACCAGATAGCTCGCCATCTTCATCACCCTATTTGTGCATAGGGCGGCGTTCAGCAAACGCCCCTCCAGAGGATTGCCGCACTCCATGGTGACCTTCAGCCGAACGCACACGTCCTCCTCAGGCAGGCATATCAACATGTTAGCCATCTGCCTGACCGTACAGTCGTCCACCCACGGGCAGTACTGAACGACGAGCCGCTCGGCCCTGTCGCGCGTGGTATGGGGTGACCGCAGGTCAAGAAGCGAGCGCACGAGATCCGCGGAATTCACCCCCAAGTACTCGATGAGGACGTGACTGAGGACGTCCACGGGTATTGAATGAAGCATGCTCGTGATGGCCGTACCTACCAGGTTTCTTGTCTGGCTGTGGTGGGAAGAAACGAACGCAAAACGCACCATCATGGCGCGCAAGATTGGGGACGGACACAGGCGCGATGAAACACAAAGCAGTCAGGGCAGATGTGCCGTGGCGATCGGACATGCGGCGAGTACGTGATGAAGAACCCGGCGTTCCTGACATTCAAGCGGGAAATAGAGACGCTCATGGAAGCCACGGAAGTGGTCACGTTTAGGTTTTCTTCCGACGAGCACGGGGCGAGGGCTCCCGTACAGATTCATGCGACGGATTCACTGTGGGTATTCCAATCGGTGGTTTCCCTCAGCCCCGCGTGCTTCCACTCCGCTGCCGCCGAGACGACGGTGGGGGACACGAACGTGTCTGTTGGGCTGCGGAAGCTCCACGAATTTCTCAGGGTCTCCAAGCACCCAAGCAACTTTACACTCACCCCCACCCCCGGGGGACAGTCTATCGCCGTCAGCAACGGTAACGAGCGCTGCCTGCTAGAGGCTGTGGTGGAGCACCCCGCCTCCCCGCTTCCTGAACGACCGACGTACGAGGCTTGGTCCAACTTCGCCGTGCACCCCACCGAGTTCAATAATGTTATTTTGGACATGTCGGTGGGGATGTCCACAGTCTCTGTTGAGGTTCGCCCGGGGGGGGACGTCTGCTTCCGGTCGGAGTTTGACACGGGCGTCATCGAGTTCGTCAGCCACAACACGGACACAAACAACGCTATACGAGTATGTCAAGCACCCTCGTCCACCGCGCACACGTCTGGTCAGCACCTGGCAAAGTTCCTCAAGGTGGTGGCCTGCATGGCGACTTCTGCCTCCGAGGTCCACGTGTACGTGGAGCACGGTGGGCGAGTCGTGGTGTCGGTGCGCGATGACCTCTACTCGGAGAGCCTGTTTGCGCTGACACCGTACGGTGGGCCGCGCGGGCAGGCCGTGCCGGAGGGGTACACGTCATTTTCACTTCGCTGCACGTGACACGCGCCGCTCCTCACGTTTCCCCCACGTTTCTGCTGCGGAACGCGTTCGACGTACCCCGCTCGTAGCATGTCACAGTAACATAAAGCCTTCATGACGAAGATTTCGCCCAGCAACAAGCGCCACCATGGTGGCGCCACCGTGACGCAAGAGAACGGGGAAATGGTAGTGACGTTTGACTTCAACGACGCCCTTACCGTCGTCCCCGAAGGCTCGGAGAAGACCGTCTCCGAAGCCTCCGTGCCCGCTCCTGACGCTACCGACGACGACTACCCTCCGTTCACGTTGGAGGGGGAGTGGAACGGGTGCCTGTCAATGGTGGGCTCGGACGCGTTTGAGTGGCGGTCGGATGCCCAAACCGCGGACACCGGCGCCCGCGGGCTTGCAGGGGAGAGCAAGGAAGTTGACCGTGACGAGAGCAGTGGGGGGAGTGACGCCAGTGTCGGTAGCGAGAGCTGTAAGAACCCGTTTGACACATCCTCATCGTCTGGTGGCGGCTCTACAGGGGGGGACAACTACGCCGGGGCGGACGCGGTGTCCGAGTCGGACATCAGCAGTTCGTACCCTGATGACCCGGTGATGGACGCCGAGACATTCACCGAGAGGTATTCGGTGCCGGAAGGGTGCCCGAGCAGCGTGTACGCACGCATGCGACCGTACACGTCCATCGTGCTGGACCCGTCGCTGGCAGGCGTGCCGGAGCCCCTGAGGGGGGAGTGCTCCAGGGAGATGAGCAAGGCGATTGCAGTGAATATGGAGTGTCTGAGGTCATGGATGGAGAATGAGCGCCACGTCAATGTGGAGAGGCGCTCCCACCACGTCCGCGAGCAGACCGACTCCATGGTTGCGAAGTGTGACCGCATTGTGCTCGCCCACAGGACGGGCCACGTGGCCCCACCGGCCGTGAAGGGTGGTCGCTTGTCGTGTCTCCGTGCGGTGTTCGAGGCGGCAAGCATGGTCTTCGTGGGGTATGCGATAGGGGTGCTGACAAACGACGGGTGCCCCGCCCCCCTCGACTTTACGTCGTAGTCCGCTCTTCAGATAAAGACGCAGGAACAATGACCGCGGTGACGTCCACGCGTATATTGCCGTGGTGGGGCATGATAACGATTGGTTTGCTGGGGGTGGCCCTGCTGGTCCTGCTGGTGTTCGCGGTGGTGGGTCTGTCCTCGTCAGAGTACAAAATTTAAATGATAAAGGGTGTTTTGACGGAGACGATTACAATCATAACCAGCACAAAGAGGACGACCGCTGCCTCCAGTCCGATCAATGTCCACTGCAGCGTGTCCGTCGACATCCCTTTCTTCAAACTCCATTGCGGCAGCTTCCGTGAGGGCACATTTGGTCGTGTATCAAGAAATATTTTCTCAACCCCCCGTGTGAATAGAAACAGGCAGACGAGCAACTCCCCTCATGCCGTCCGCCAACAATACGAACCAGTACGCTACGCGAGCGATCGATGACACGCAAAACGCTGTGGAAAACATTTCCGAAAAGGACGCTGCGGGAATGCGAGTTGAGATTCACCGCCTGAAGAGCGCGCTAAACCTGGCACGCGAACAGTTGACCGCCGAGAGCAACGCTTGCGAGGAAAACAAGAAGGAGTTCCACACACACGCACAGAATGCCCTCGCCAGCGTCCGAGAAGAACTGAAGGCGTTGCAGGCCAAGCTTCTCAGTACCAACACCGCGCACCAGAAGGCCATGGAGGAGGTGTCGCGCAGGCTGGACGCCGCGATGCAGAAAAAGGACGGTGCCGTGTCCAGTTTTGAACAGTGCACTCAGCGTGGGGCGCAGTGTAAGGATCAGCTGCAGAGGTGCAAATCCGCGGGTCAGACGTGCTCCGCAGAGTGGTTGAAACTGCGCAAGGAGAAGGAGAGTATGACGCAGAAGCACGGGGCCATTGTGGCTAGCATTCAGAAGAAATTGGACGAGGAGCGCGCAAGCCTCAATGCCGCGCGCCAAGAGCACAAGCAGGCCCTGGAGCAAGTGGACAGGATGAAGGCCAACCTTGCGGCAGAAGAACATAGACACATTGCCTCCATGCGCGATATGGAGTCCAAGGTCAGGAAGCGCGAGAATAAGTACAGCGTTGCCCAGGCGGAGCTCACCAAACTACAGGGGAATCTGCGGGACGCCCGTGAGTTGCTACAGAATGCCAAGAAATCGGAGACAAAGACCACGAATACTCTGAATGCCGAAGCAAAGCGCATATCAGAGAAGCACACCAAGGAGAAGACGGACCTGGAGACGCGGCACAAGGCAGTACTCGAGGCCATGAATAAGAAGCAGACGGAACGCACGGTGTGCCTTGAGTCACTGGTGAAGACGGCCAGGAAAGAACTGGCCGATGGCAGAACACAATGGCAGAAATGCACGCAGCAGATGAAAACGCAGACCGAGACGATGCAACGGGACTCCGCGCGCGTCAAGGCAGCCCGCACCGCGTTGGAGAACGTCGACAAAAACAAACAGAATGAGACGGAGCAGGCGAGGAAGGAATTGGAACTTAGCAAGACAAAACTGAGAGAGAGTATGGATAGGTGCACTGCTGTTCAGGCGCAGCATGATGCCCTGTCGGAGAGTATGAAGACCCGTGACGCAAACGCTGCAGCTCTCAGGAATCAGATGGATGAAGTTAAGGTGGCTCACGGTAGCGCGTTGGAGAAAATGCAGAGGGAGCACGTGAAACGCGTCGAAAGTATCTCGAGGGAGTATGCGGAGAAAATGCAAGACATGGAAGCGACTATGCGCACCAGCGCAGAATCCGCCAACACTGCGCAGGCGAAACTGCGAGAGAAGATCGAGTCAAAGCAGAACGACCTGCACCAAAGCCAGGAAACCTGCCGCAAAGAGGCGAGAGAGATGCAGAGAGTCCTAGTAGAGGCCGAAAAGAAGCTCACGCAGCAGCAGCAGCGTAATGCGAGGGACAAGAGCGATCTTACATCCAAGCTGCAGGAGAGCCAAAATCTCCTAAAAAAAAGTGCCGCCAAGTGCGATGAGCTGAACAGGACCGTTCGGGAGCAGACCCAGGCGGCCGACAGGCTCCGTCAAGATATGGAGAAGCGGGGGGGAACGTACGACCGCAAGATGGAAGAGATGGAGAAAAAGCTGCAAAAGGCAAACGATAAGAACACGGGTCTACAGAATAACATTCAGAAGCTTCGTGAGGATCTGACGTCTCGTGTTGAGGAGGTGAAGGAGGGCACTGCAAGTCTGAGCAAATGCAACGCCACGGCAAAGCGCGCCACCGACGCCGAAAGAACCGTGAAGTCACTGACAGGCAACCTGCGAACTCTGAAAAGCAGTGCCAACGAGACTGCCACCAAGCTCAAGGTTGCAAACGTTGCCAAAAAGAGTACTGAGGAGGAGCTAGCAAACGTTCGCCAGCAAATGGAGAACATGCGTCGGGAGATGCATGCGATGCAGGCTCGTCTGCATAGTGTTAACGTCTCCAAGTCCAACATGGAGGAAGAGCTGAAGAAAGTGTCCCAAGAGTTGACCAGTTGCGCTCAGGTGCGGACGGAGCTGACAGCTTCGTTGTCCTCGAACCGCGACACCAACAGTACACTTACTGAGAATTTGCAAGTGTGTCAGAGTGCTGAGGGGAGGGCCACCACCGCCATGCGCAAGGCGAACGAGCAGGTGACGAGGTTGACCAGTGTGCAGACAGAACTGAAGACTCGGCTGGAGTCCGCCAAGGTGGAGTACGAGAAATCCCTTCACGAATGCACCACGAAAGAGGGGATTTGCCGGACAGAGATTGTTGAGATGAAGAACAGTCATAATGAGGCCATGCAAGCATTTCAGATGCAGGTCAACGAAAGCCTACAGAAGGCCAAGAAGGCAAGCGACGACCTCGCACAGATGAGGGATGACCACAATGTCGAGATCGAAGATCTGGCCAATAAGATTTCCCAAAAGGATACCTCCGCCCGTGATCTCCGCCGCTTGCTCGAGAGCGCCACGAGCAGCTCTGCAGCTCTGAAGAAGAAGGGAGAAATTCTACAAACTGAACACGAGAAGGCAATGCTCAACATGAGCCGTACCGTCGAAGGTCTGAAGAGGGATGTTGCCGCAAGGGATACAGTGATCGAGGACAAGAATGACACCATTCAAAGGTTGGAAGCCCGTAGCAACAAGGGGGAGATAGAGTGCAAGCAGATCACGGAGAATATGCGGAAACACGTGGACAAGCTGACGGAGGAGAACAACAGGACCAGGGCGCTTTTGGAAAGAGCGCGACGTGACGCAGTAACATTGCGAGATGAGCATATGAGTAGCACCAATCGATTGGATGCGCAGCACAATGCAGCCATATCCGCTATTCAAACAAGTGTGCAGAACAAGCTTGAGAAGTCTAGTTGATATGCTCCCCTACGCGTCAATTCTTCCCCGTTTCCATACACATTAAACACAAGCATGGCCGCGTACCCCCCCCGGTTCGGTCCGCCGCTCTGGAAGATCACCCACCTCTCGGCGAGGCGTCTCGACGACCTTTTGGATACCGACTACCTTCGCGGCACGGTCGGCAAGGCACCCGTTCACCAGCACCGCATTGAAGTGCTTCACAGGTTCCTGCACGACTTGGACGGCCTTCTACCCTGCCACACGTGCGCTGTCAATTATATCAACTTTCGCCATGATCACCCGCTACCGTCCACCAACGCGCAGACGGAGCCTCACCCCAACGCGTTCTTCCACTGGTCGGTGGACGCCCACAACCACGCCAACAAGGTCACGGGGAAGCGGATTGTTTCGTACAAGGAGGCAGGGGACATGTATGACGAGGTATGGAATGACGCGAACGACTTTGAGCACCTAAGCGCGGCCCAGCGCATGCGGCTGGAGGACCACGCAACCATTGCAATCCTGGAACAAAGGCTGGAGGAGGCGGAGACGAACCCCGTCACCGCCACCGTCAACCTGGGGCTGCTCGTCAGCCTACTCGTCATGGTGGCAGTCGCCATAGCACTTGTGGTTGTATTATACCTTCGACACCGACAAAATCACTAAAACGTTACACGCTCCTTTATATTTGGGGCGCTCAATCACGTTGTACGGGTTGATGGGTAACACCTCCCCCACCCTCGTCCTCCCACTTTAACACCCGTCAGCCATGTCGCAGGCCGCACAGCACTCCGTCACCATCCCCCGGCACATTGTGAAGGCGCGGGACCTGAACGACCCCGCTGTGCTCAGCCGAATCTACATCAGTCCCGCGTACTTTGGGAAGAACAGGAACAACAAGATGTGCAGCATCAAGCCGTTTGAAAACAGCCGGGAGCGCCTGACCATCATCCTTGACGGATGCGGCACCATCAGCAGCCGATTTGGCGTAGAGGCCAGCGAGTACGGGAAAACTTACATGCAGGCTCCCCTCCTTGACGAGGAGGAGATTGCGGGCCTGCAGGCCCTGGACCGCATGCTGTTCGAGCGCATGAGCAGTGACGACTGCTGGCCCAAGCGCCCCGTCAACAGCATCACCGGACGGAGGGCCCCGTCGGCCGAAATGCTAGCGGAGTCGTACAACCGCATCCTGAAGCCCCGGAAGATGAAGAACGTGGAAAACGAAGCTGATGGGTACTACCCCCCGTCGCTCAAGTGCACCGTCCCCCTCAAGGAGTCCGGTGAGCTCAAGGGCGGCGTTCGCGTCATTAACTGTCGGAAGGAGAATGTGAGCATCCACGCGTGCCCCGGGCAGGAGATCAAAAGGATGGTTATCGAAATTCACTACGTGTACTTCAAGGACACGACCTTGTTTGGGATTGTCAAGGAGCTCAAGTACGTGCAGATCAAGGGGACGGGGGAGGGGACAGACGTGAGCTTTTTCGACAATTTCGGGTACCTTGACGACGATGAGGGCGCAGAGACCGCGCCTGCTCCCGACTCCGAGGGCGCGACGCAGGATCCCGACGTGGCCGTGAAAAGCGCCGGGAAGAGGCCATCCCCCCCCGTGGACGACCAGGAGCTGGAAGAGTTGTTTGGCGAGAGCTCTGACGGGGGCACCGGCCGCAAGCGGCGCCACAAGTGATCTCCTCAGAGCATCATGCAGGAAGACTGGTACACCACGATGGAGGTCAGCACCACCCCCGCTAGGGACAGGCCCACCACGGTACCCTTGTACGCGGTGGTTCCATTGCCTGGCCGGGACACGTTACGAGCCGTCCATCCCACAATCACAATGAAGGCCGCGACCACTAGCAGCAAGAAGAGTTTGGCGGTGTTCACCATACTCCGTCCACGTTTTACTATCTGTCCCCGCACACACGGTTCGTCAGGCGTCCAGCGCAGCGAGGCACCCACCCGTTGGTATTCAGAATATTGAGCGACACGAACCTCAATAAAGGAGCACAGCAGTCACCGCCAGTATGAGAAAGATGTACGTTTGGATCATCGTCTTGCTCCTCGTGGCTCTGTTTGCCGCTGTCATAGTCGCCTCGCTGTACCACTCGTACTCCGACCCGCAAAGCCACCACGCGCAGTTCCGGCTCTCTGACGTGGCCACCGAGGCCAACGGTGCGGGCGCCGTGACGGTGATGGTCCGCCTCAGGTACAGGAACGGGGCTAGCGTGGCCAAGCTGTCCACCAAGGCCACTTTGGCGGAGAATGTGCAGCTGATACTCGGGGAAACGGCGGCGGCCACCCCGACCGCGTGGGATACACACGCGCGTGCGATCGGGGAAGTGGCGTGGACCCAGTACGACGTTGTGGGGGTGTCCGTGCAGATTCTCGTTAAGTCAGCCGACAGGGACGTGCAAACGGCCACCTTTAGCAAGGGTGTGGTCCTTCCCCTCTACCGGTTTGACGAACTCTAAACGGTCATCATGATAAGGTCTGCCGCGGCCCTTCGGACGCGCGCATAGACACTGCGATGCAAAACATCGCACGCCGTGCTCACGCGCTGCCCCACGATCCCGGAAAAGGGGGCGTGCACCTTCGCAAGGAGTTCCATCAGGAGCAATGGTACACGCTCACTGAACATCGAGTGACGCTGCGCAACGGCCACGAGCGCATCAGGGAGTCGTTGAGCCTGTATCACCCGATCGCAGACCTGCAACGACTCGCTGCAGATGCGGAGAAGCGCCTCGGCCGCAGAGCGCAGCGCGGGGGCGTCAGACGCGCAGCGAGTGCTTGCACAATACACCGCACTGACCAGAACGTCAACGACCCTGCCCGCGGCCGCCCCGTTCACCTCACCGACGCTGGCTGTCGCCAGAAATACCCTCATATCCTCGTGAACCACATACAGGGGGGGGAGGGGGGGGTGCACTTCCCCCGACGCGACCCGCAGCATCTCCTCCGCCTCCTGCTTCATCAGGCCGAGAACCGCTGAGGGGGGAAGGGCGCCCGGCACCTCCTGTATGCGTGGGGATGGCACGCCCAACGGTACCAGCAGGTCCGGGAGACGATCGGCAACGCCGCGGGCCATGCTGTGAAAGGCCCACCTGTCCACCGTTGGGTCCATAAGGCGCAAAGTAAATACCCCGTCCTCAACCTTCACTTGTACGCACATGGACGTTGTTGTGGTGTAGACGCGGAGTTTGGCTGCGTGAGGCCCCGTACGAAGCACGTCGTACGCGGCGTAGGGAAGCTCGGCAGAAAGCAGTACGCTGCAGTAATCGGGCAGGGACAGACGATTGATAATCTGTGACACGAGGGTCGCCTGGTCGGGGATGCGGGTTCGAGCAGAATACATGAGAGACGAGGTGAGATACTTGGAAATGTAGTGGTGAAATCCGATGATGATCCCGCCGAGCGGCAACAAACCCACAATGACCTTCAGATTTTATGGTTTACTGCAGCGCCAAACTCGTGGTGAGCGCAACAATTTCAAATCCAAGGGCCGAAAAAGTCACGCTGCGTGACGACAAACCCACAATGACCTTCAGATTTTATGGTTTACTGCAGCGCCAAACTCGCGGCGAGTGCA
>Ga0307983_1000778_pt1 | contig 15230 bp, 9 predicted proteins | sample OrgLakmetagen991_FD_201845 | JGI IMG/M metagenome (GOLD analysis project Ga0307983, IMG submission 201845) | Saline water microbial communities from Organic Lake, Antarctica - #991 | ecosystem: Environmental > Aquatic > Non-marine Saline and Alkaline > Saline | place: Antarctica: Organic Lake...
TAATATTTGTTTAATATTTGTTTAATATTTGTTTAATATTTGTTTAATATTTGTTTAATATTTGTTTAATATTTGTTTAATATTTGTTTAATATTTGTTTAATATTTGTTTAATATTTGTTTAATATAGTTTAATATTTGTTTAATCTAGTATAATATTTTCATATAATATAAAAAATAGTTATAATATTAAATACTTAATTATTATTATCTTCAAAAAGATATAATTTTAAGTTTTTAGGTAATTGTTTAATATTTTCTTCTTTTAATTGTTTTTTATCACAATATAACTTAATTAATAATTTAGGTATTTTTTCAGGTAAAAGTATTAAGTCTTTATTATTACTACAATCTAGAGTATTTAGGTTTTCTGGTAATAAATCTGGTAATTGCGTTAAATTATTATTACTACAATTTAATGTATGTAAATTTTCAGGTAATAAATCTGGTAATTGTGTTAAATTATTATTATTACAATTTAATATATGTAATTTTTCAGGTAATAAATCTGGTAATTGCGTTAAATTATTATTATTACAATTTAATATATGTAATTTTTTAGGTAATAATTTTGGTAATTGTGTTAAATTATTATTATAACAATTTAATGTATGTAATTTTTCAGGTAATAAATCTGGTAATTTTGTTAAATTATTATTACCACAATATAAAAATTCTAAATTAGTAGGTAAAATAGTAGGTAATATAGTTAAATTATTTTTATAACAATCTAATGTATTTAATTTATTAGGTAATATAGTAGGTAATTTTGTTAAATTATTATTAATACAATATAAAAATTCTAAATTAGTAGGTAAATTAGTAGGTAATGTACTTAATTTATTATATGATAAATTTAATTTAGTTATAGAATCAGGTAAATTATCTGGAATAAAACTTAATTTATTATATGAAAAACTACAAAATTTTAATTTATTAGGTAAATTAAGTGGTAATTTATTTAAAATATTATTAGAAGCATTTAATTCAGCTAAATTTAAAGGTAATGTATTAGGTAATGTTTCTAATTTATTAAAACTACAATCTAGAGATAATAATTTATCTGGTAATGTATCTGGTAATATAGTTAAATTATTTACTTTACAATATAATGTGGATAATTCATTAGGTAATACATCAGGTAATTTAATTAAATTATTATAATTACATTCTAATAATCGTAAATCATTAGGTAAATCATTAGGTAATTCTAGTAATTTATTATAATTACAATTTAATATAAATAATTTAGATGTAATATTTGGTAATGTTGTTAAATTATTGTTTTCTAAATTTAAAATAATTTTATTATCATTAATAATAAAATAATTTACTATTTTTTCTATTTTATTACTGATAAATGATAACATAATGAATAATCTTAAATCTAAACAATTATAAAACAATTTTAATTTTTTTTTTAATTTTTTTTAGTATTTTTTTATTTTAAAAATACTAAATATTAAATATTAAATATTAAATATTAAATACTAAAAACTCTAGATTAAACAAATAATTTTTTACAAAATTATAAACAAAATTATAAACAAAATTATAAACAAAATTATGATTTCCATCCCATTATATGTCCCATTTTGCAATAATTATATTCTTTAATAATATTATTTTTATTATATACAGTTATTTTAGTATATGTTGGTATTTTTTTAATATCTTCTTCACTTATTTGATTTATACTACATGATAAATGTTGTAATTTCATAGGTAAATGCTCAGGTAAAATACTTAAATTATCATTATTTTGTACTATTAAACACTCCATATTATTAGGTAATTTAGGTAAACTAGTTAAATTATTATCATTACAATATAAATATTTTATATTATTAGGTATTATATCTGGTAAACTAGTTAATTTATTATTATAACAATATAATTTTCTTAAATTATTAGGTAATATATCTGGTAAACTAGTTAAATTATTATTATAACAATGTAATTCTATTAAATTAACGGGTAAAATATTAGGTAATTCTGTTAAATTATTATTATAACAATGTAATTCTATTAAATTAACGGGTAAAATATTAGGTAATTCTGTTAATTTATTATTATTACAGTTTAAATATTCTAAATTGTTAGGTAATGTATTAGGTAATTCTGTTAATTTATTATTACTACAATTTATATAAGTTAATCTACTATGTAAGTTATCATATGGAAATAATGTTATTTTTTTTGAATTAATATATAAACTTTCCGATTTAAAATAATCTATAAAAGATATAAGTTTATCATTAATAAATGTGAACATACTAAATGTAAAATACTTTTATTATAGTATATAATAAATAGGTTTTACGATTTTGTTGTTATATTTAATAGTATTATAGTATATTAATAGTATTTAAGTTATAGTATATTAATAATAGTATTTAAATTATAGTATATTAATTATTAAAGTTATATTATTTTAGTTTTCAATATATTAATATTATTATACAAAAAAACAAAAACAATTTTATTTTTATTTTTATTTAATTTTTAATAATAATTTTTATTTGTATCTAGATGATTTATAAAACTCTAGATTGAAAATATATTTTAATTTAATTTTTAATAATAATTTTTATTTGTATCTAGATGATTTATAAAACTCTAGATTGAAAATATATTTAAAAAAATAAAAACTGATTCTAGACTATTTATAAAACTCTAGATTGAAAATATATTTAAAAAAATAAAAACTGATTCTAGACTATTTATAAAACTCTAGATTGAAAATATATTTTAATTTAATTTTTAATAATAATTTTTATTTGTATCTAGATGATTTATAAAACTCTAGATTGAAAATATATTTAAAAAAATAAAAAATGATTCTAGATGATTTATAAAACTCTAGATTGAAAATATATTTTAATTTAATTTTTAATAATAATTTTTATTTGTATCTAGATGATTTATAAAACTCTAGATTGAAAATATATTTAAAAAAATAAAAAATGATTCTAGATGATTTATAAAACTCTAGATTGAAAATATATTTAAAAAAATAAAAAATGATTCTAGATGATTTATAAAACTCTAGAATGAAAATATATTTAAAAAAATAAAAAATGATTCTAGATGATTTATAAAACTCTAGATTGAAAATATATTTAAAAAAATAAAAAATGATTCTAGATGATTTATAAAACTCTAGAATGAAAATATATTTAAAAAAATAAAAAATGAGTCTAGACAATTTATAAAAATAAATACAAATAATTAATTAAGTAAAATTTATAAATTATTTACTAAAAAATAGCATATCCATAATATGTTGCTATACATTTATTTTTTTCATATAAATATATTGTAGTGTATTTTGATATTTTAGAAATGCTGTCTTTACTTATTTGATTAACATCACATGTTAAATAATTTAATTTTTCAGGTATATGTTCGGGTAATATAGTTAAATTATTATTAATACAATTTAATTCTTTTAAATTTCTAGGTAATTTATTAGGTAATGTATTTAAATTATTATTTTTACAATTTAAATATTCTAGGTTATTAGGTAATGTATTAGGTAATGTAGTTAAATTATTATTAGGACAATATAAATTTATTAATTTATCTGGTAATGTATTAGATAAACTAGTTAAATTATTATTATTACAAATTAATCTTAATAAATTATTAGGTAATGTATTTGGTAATGTAGTTAATTTATTATTACCACAATCTAAATATTCTAATTTATTAGGTAATGTATTAGGTAATCTAGTTAAATTATTATATTTACAACGCAGATCAAATAAATTATTAGGTAATTTATCAGGTAATTTAGTTAAATTATTATTATTACAACACAAACCTAATAAATTATTTGGTAATTTATCAGGTAATCTAGTTAAATTATTATTATTACAACATATATCAAATAAATTATTAGGTAATGTATTAGGTAAACTAGTTAATTTATTATAACTACAAATTAAATTTTTTAAATTATTAGGTAATGTATTAGGTAAACTAGTTAAATTATTATTACCACAATTCAAATATTGTAAATTATTAGGTAATATATTAGGTAAACTAGTTAAATAATTTTTATTATAATTAATTTTTTTTATTTTTTTAGGTAAATTATCAGGAATACTAGTTAAATTATTATTATGACAATCTAAATATTCTAGGTTTTTAGGTAATATATTAGGTAAACTAGTTAGTTTATTATTATAACAATCTAATGTAATTAAATTACTAGGTAAATTATCAGGTAAACTAGTTAGTTTATTATTATAACAATCAATATTTTTTAATTTAGTATGTAATTTTTCATATGGAAATAATGTTAAATTTTGTGAATTAATACACAAACTTTCATTTTTTAACGAATCTATAAAAGATATAAATTTGTTATTAATACATTTAATTTTATCTTTAATATATGTAATCATGATTATTTTATTATAATTAAGTATATTATTTATATTTATTGATTTTTGTAATAGGATAAATTATACTTGTATTATAAAATAAAAAAATAATTAAATAAAAAAACAATTTTAATTTTATTTTTAATTTTTAATTTTAATTTTTAATTTTAATTTTAATTTTTAATTTTAATTTTATTTTTAATTTTTAATTTTAATTTTTAATTTTTAATTTTTAATTTTTAATTTTTAATTTTTAATTTTAATTTTTAATTTTTAATTTTAATTTTTAGAATATAAAATGATGCTAGACGATTTATTAAACTCTAGATTGAAAATTTTAAAATAAAAAAAAATAATATTTGATTAAGATTTACAAAGCTTAGTATCTAGATGATTTATTAAACTCTGGATTGAAAAATTATAATTATTATTTGAAAAATAAGTTTAATTTATGTATTATAACAAGTTCTCTTTATATATTGAACATTTACATTTTTGCTAAATAAGTTTACTGAAGTGTATTTTGATAATTTATTAATATTTTCTTTACTTATATGATTTATATCACATGATAAATAACTTAAATGTATAGGTAAATATTCAGGTAAAATTATTAAATTATCATTATTTTGTAATGTTAAACATTTTAAATTATCAGGTAATTTAGGTAATGTAGTTAAATTATTATTTTCACAATATAAATGTATTAAATTTTTAGGTAAATTATCAGGTAATATAGTTAATTTATTATTATTACAATTTAATCTTTTTAAATTATCAGGTAAATTATCAGGTAATGTAGTTAATTTATTATCGTTACAATTTAATCTTTTTAAATTATCAGGTAATTTATTAGGTAATTTATTTAAATAATTATTATTACAATTTAATCTTTTTAAATTATCAGGTAAAGTATCAGGTAAAGTAGTTAATTTATTATTGCCACAATATAGTTTTTCTAGGTTATTAGGTAATTTATTAGGTAAAATAGTTAAATTATTACGACTACAATATAATGCAATTAAATTTATCAGGTAATTTATCAGGTAATTTATCTAATTTATTATTATTACATTGTAATTCTATTAAATTATTAGGTAATGTATCTGGTAAAACAGTTAAATTATTATTATTACAATTTAATCTTTTTAAATTAGAAGGTAATATATTAGGTAAACTAGTTAAAATATTATTATTACAATTTAATCCTTTTAATTTATCAGGTAATTTATCAGGTAATTTATCTAATTTATTATTATTACATTGTAATTCTATTAAATTTTCAGGTAATGTATCTGGTAATATAGTTAAATTATTATTATAACACTATAATATATAAATATTATTGGGTAAATTATATGGTAATTTATTTAATTTATTATTTTCACAAGACAAAATTAATAAATTAAAAGGTAATGTAGTAGGTAATTTAATTAATTTATTATTACTACAATTTAAAAATTTTATACTATCTGGTAATATATCTGGTAATTTAGTTATAATATTATTATGGCAATCTAATGTTTTTAAATTTTCAGGTAATGTATTAGTTAATTTTTTTAATTTATTATAGTTACAATCTATTTTATTTAATCTTGTATGTAATTTTTCATTTGGAAATAATGCTAAATTTTGAAAACTAATATTTAATTCTTTTGGTTTAAAATAATCTATATAATATCTAGCTTTTTTATTAATAGATAACAACATAATTTATTGTATTATAGTATATTTCTAGATTTATTGTAGTTTAATATATTTCTATTTTTATAATATAATTTAATATATTTTTATTTTATAATATAATATATTTCTAGATTTATTGTAGTTTAATATATTTCTAGATTTATTGTAGTTTAATATATTTCTAGATTTATAATATAATTTAATATATTTTTATTTTATAATATAATATATTTCTATTTTTATAATATAATTTAATATATTTTTATTTTATAATATAATTTAATATATTTCTAGATTTATTGTAGTTTAATATATTTCTAGATTTATTGTAGTTTAATATATTTCTATTTTTATAATATAATTTAATATATTTCTAGATTTATTGTAGTTTAATGTATTTCTAGTTTTATAGTATATTTAAATTATAATTATATGAAAAATAATAAAAACAATTTTATTTTATTTTATTTAATATAAAAATAAAAATTATTGATAAAATATAAATTGAATTAATAATAATATAATATTAATTATTGTAATTATTAATTTAATTATGTATAAAAATAATAAAACATATAATTTTAATTTATTTGGAGGTGGAATTAATAATAAAATTTTTAATAAAATTAAAAATGAATTGCAGAATAAAATGATAATTGATTTACCTATTTTAAAAACTAGAACTGAATTTAAAAATGAAGAATCTATTAATGATTTTTTTGATGATATAGAAAAGAAAATACAAGATAAAGGTAAAGGTAAAGATAAAGATAAAGATAAAGGTAAACAAAAAGGTAAACGTGGACAATTTAAAGATAAAAATGAAAAAGCTAAATTTGATGATGATGTAAAAAATGCTAATAATATTGATGACATTATTACATTATATCATGATAAAGGATTTATATTTGATATAAAAATATTTAAGTATAATATAGAAATAGAGAAAAAAAGTGTAGATGAATCTATGGCTATTGCTATGGGATTTAATATAGTAGTAAAAAAATCATTTAATAATGTTCCATCTTTTATTAATGATATTATTAGTGATGTGGATATACAAATATGGATAATATTACAATATATTAAAAATTTAATACAAATAGAAGAATTTTTTGATAATACATTAAAACAAAATATAGAAGATTATTTAAAATTAAAAGGTAAAATTAAGGATACAAAAACATTAAAATTAAATAAATTAAAAAAAACAAATAAAGTAATAAATGAAGAAGATAAATTAGTTAAAAAAGATGAACCAAGTTATATATTTAAAAGTATTATATTAAATAATAATTTTAATTATATTGATGATAATAATTATAATGCTTTAAAAAGTTATATAATAATTACACCAGTATACGAAAGTGATATTTTGTCAATATATAATCCTGAAACATTAAGACATTCAATACAATTGGGTAAAGGAACAAAATGGTGTACAGCAGTAAAAGGTAAAAATAATGAATTTAATAATTATATTAAAGATGGTCCTTTATATATAGTAATAATAAAAAAAATAAATAATGAAAAAATAGAAGAATTAAAATTACATAAAGAATTTTATAACCATAATAAATTTCAATTTCATGAAAAAAAAAAATCAAATATGAATCCAAATGATATAAAAATAGATATTTTATATTTTTATTATTTATATCCAGAAGTAAATGAATATTTTAATATTGAAAATGTAAATTTAATTGATGAAAAATTAAATATAACAGATAAAAATTATAAAATTTTAAAGTTTATACAATCAAAAAATGATTTATCATTTATTACAGAATTAATATTTAATGTATCAATTTATAATAATACAATATCTTTTTTAAAATTACCTAATTTAAAAAAATTTTATTATAATTCAATTTCAAATTCAACTATTGATTTATTAGATTTTTTAAAAACATTTGAAAATTTACAAGAATTTTATTGTAATTGTAATTTAAAATTTAAAGATTCTTTAATGTTTTTAAAAAAATTAGAAATATTACATATACATGATTGTAATAAATTAAGTTTAAATTCATTAGATAATTTAATTAATTTAAAAGAATTAAAAATAATTTATACTAGCAAGCCATTAAATAATTTATTAGATAAATTATTTAATTTAGAAAGTTTAACATTAAATTTTATTTCAAAACCATTAGGTAATTCATTAGATAAATTAACAAATTTAAAAGAATTATATTTTGGTAATTATAATTATTTATTAGAAAATGAATTTGATAATTTAATTAATTTAAAAAAAATACATTTTAATTTTAATTTTAATAAACTATTAGGTAAATCATTAAATAACTTAATAAATTTAACAACTTTAACTTTTGGTATTAATTTTAATCAACCATTAAATAATTCTTTACATAAATTAATAAATTTAACAAATTTAACTTTTGATGAAAATTTTAATCAACCATTAGATAATTCTTTACATGAATTAATAAATTTAACAACTTTAACTTTTGGTAAAAATTTTAACCAACCATTAGATAATTCTTTACATGAATTGATAAAATTAACTACTTTAACTTTTGGTAATAATTTTAACAAACCATTAGATAATTCTTTAAATAAATTGATAAATTTAACAACTTTAACTTTTGGTAATGATTTTAATCAACCATTAGATAATTCTTTAAATGAATTGATAAATTTAACAACTTTAAATTTTGGTTATAATTTTTATCAATCATTGAGTAACTCATTTAAAAATAAAAAACTAAAAAACTTAATTTTACCAATATATTATAAAATTCCAATAGTTGTATTTAATACTAATGAATCTAATTTAAAAAATATTAAATGTAATATTGATCTTATATATATAAACGATGAATTTTATAATGTAAATAATTTAATTACATTCATATCATTAAATTAAATATATCTAGATAATTTATAAAACTCTAGATTAACATAAAATAAATAATAAAAAAATAAACTATACAAATTAAAAAAAGGAAACTAGATTAGTTAAAATAAAAATTATTACTATATGAAACTGATTGTATATTTTTAGGTGTAATATAATTATATGATTTTGTAATTTCTCCAGTTTTTGAAATAATATTTATAACTAAATCATTTCTAAATTTACTAATATCATTTTCATTTATTTGATTAGCATTACAATTTAAAACATTTAACGTATTTGGTAAATCATTAATTTCGATTTTTAATTTAGAATTATTTGAAACATCTAAAGTAATTAATGAACTACTAACTAAATTTGATAATGTAGTTAATTCATTATTATTAACATATAAATAATTTAATGAATCTGGTAATGTATCTGGTAATGTAGTTAATTTATTATTATTAACATGTAAATATTTTAATGAATTTGGTAATGTATCTGGTAATGTAGTTAATTTATTATTATTAATATTTAACCAAGATAAATGTTTAGATAATGTATCTGGTAGTTTAGTTAATTTATTATTGTTAATATTTAAATGAACTAAAGAGTCTGGTAAATTATCATTTAATGTAGTTATAAAATTATAAGAAACACTTAATTTTATAATTTTTTTTAAATTATTTAAATTATCTGGTAATGTAGTTAATTTATTATTATCACATTTTAAAAATTTTAAATTATTAGGTAATGTATCAGGTAACGAAGTTAAATTATTATTCTGAACATATAAATAAGTTAATGCATTAGGTAATGTATTAGGTAATGAAGTTAATTTATTATTATTACAAGACAAATCCATTAAATTACTAGGTAATGTATTAGGTAATGTAGTTAATTTATTATTATTAATTTCTAATTTTGTTAATAAATTAGGTAATTTATCTGATATACTAGTTAAATTATTACTATTACATAGTATTTTTTGTAAATTATTAGATAATATATTTGGTATTGTTTTTAGTTTATTATTATTAATTTCTAAATATTTTAATAAATTAGGTAATTTATTAGGTAAACTAGTTAACTTATTATTATTACAATATAATTCGATTAAATTATTAGGTAATGTATCTGGTAAAGTAGTTAACTTATTATTATTACAATTTAATTCTTTTAAATTATTAGATAATTTATCTGGTAATGTAGTTAAATTATTATTATTAAAATATAATTTATAAATGTTATTAGGTAATGTATTGGGTAAAGTAGTTAATTCATTATTATTACAATTTAATTCTATTAAATTATTAGGTAATTTATCTGGTAATGTAGTTAATTTATTATTTTCACAAAATAAATTTTTTAAATTATTAGGTAAAGTATTTGGAAGTGTATATAATTTATTGTAATTTATATTTAAAGTACTTAATGAATCAGGTAATTTATCAGGTAATTTTCTAATATTATTATGATCTAAATTTATATTACAAATAGAATTAGGTAAATCATTATCTAAATACAGTAATTTATTATTTTTACACTCTAGAATTATTAAATCATTATATTTAGCATTAGGTAATTTAACTAATAAATTATCATTACATACTAAAAATTTTAATTTTTTAGGTATATTAGGTAGTGAAGTTAAAAGATTATTATTTATATTTAAACAATTAATATTATCAGGTAATTTATCTGTTAATTTAGTTAATTTATTATTATAACAATTTAATGATTCTAATGAATCTGGTAAATTATTTATTTCTTGTAAATTATTATCTTGAGCATATAAATATTTTAATGAAGTAGGTAAATTATCAGGTAAATTAATTAATTTATTTTTATAACATTTTAAATTTATTAAATTATCTGGTAATTTTGGTAATGAAGTTAATTTATTATATCCACAATTTATATTTTCTATAGTTGTAGGTAATTTTTCTGGTAATGTAGTTAATTTATTATTATTAACTGTTAATTTTATTAAATTTTTTGGTAAATTTTCTGGTAATGTAGTTAATTTATTATAACTACAATCTATAGTATTTATATTTTCATTTAATTTATCAATTGGAAAAATACTTAATTGATTATTATGTATATATAAATAACTATTTTGACTAAAATAACTAAATGGAAATATATTCTTTAAGTAATTCATTCTATTTTGTAATTGTGTATTTTATTTTGTAATTGTGTATTTTATTTTGTAATTGTGTATTTTATTTTGTAATTGTGTATTTTATTTTGTAATTGTGTATTTTATTTTGTAATTGTGTATTTTATTTTGTAATTGTGTAAAAACAATTTTTACTTTTTTACTTTAATCTAGATTAAAATAGAAAAATAAATATGCAAAATAAAATTTAATCTAGATTAAAATAGAAAAATAAATATGAAAAATAAAATTTAATCTAGATTAAAATATGAAAAATAAATATGAAAAAATAAATATGAAAACTAAAATTTAATCTAGATTAAAATAGAAAAATAAATATGAAAAATAAAATTTAATCTAGATTAAAATATGAAAAATAAATATGAAAAACTAAATATGAAAACTAAAATTTAATCTAGATTAAAATATAAAACTAAATATGAAAAACTAAATATGAAAACTAAAATCTAATCTAGATTAAAATAGAAAAACTAAATATGAAAAACTAAATATGAAAACTAAAATCTAATCTAGATTAAAATATGAAAACTAAATATGAAAACTAAAATCTAATCTAGATTAAAATAGAAAAACTAAATATGAAAACTAAAATCTAATCTAGATTAAAATAGAAAAATAAATATGAAAACTAAATATGAAAAATAAATATGAAAAACTAAAATTTAATCTAGATTAAAATAGAAAACTAAATATGAAAAATAAATATGAAAACTAAATATGAAAAATAAATATGAAAACTAAATATGAAAAATAAATATGAAAACTAAATATGAAAACTAAATATGAAAAATAAATATGAAAACTAAAATTTAATCTAGATTAAAATATGAAAACTAAATATGAAAAATAAATATGAAAACTAAATATAAAAACTAAAATTTAATCTAGATTAAAATATGAAAACTAAATATGAAAAAAATATGAAAACTAAATATGAAAACTAAATATGAAAACTAAAATTTAATCTAGATTAAAATATAAAACTAAATATGAAAAATTAAAATAAAAAATTATAAAAAGATATTATAAATAAAATTAAATAATATGAATATAATTAGAATAGTATTTTATAGTATATTTATAATTATATGTTTTATAATATTAGGAATTATAGATAATTTACAAAAACAGGATAATTGTGAATGCAATACAGGTTGGAAACCTGAAAATATAAAGTTAATAAGTCAATTAGGTATATTTGTTGGTGGTATAAATTTATTAATACCTTTAAATAAAATGTTATATTCTATACCTTTAATATCATCAATATTTAGTATTTTAACATTAGGTATAATTATAATGTATATTTTTACTATGGTTAGATATTTTCGTAATTTAAATAAATTAGAAAAATGTAAAAAAACATGTAAAATTAATAAAAATGATGAAGGATTTATTAATATTATAAGTAATACATCTACATTAAATATATTAATAATATCATTTATTCTAGGTATTTGTATGTTATATTTATAAATGTTATAAAAATATTATAATATATTTATAAATGTTATAAAAATATTATAATATATTTATAAATGTCATAAAAAGTTATTATTAATAACTTAAATAGAAAATTGTTTTAATAATTATTATAATATATTTATACAAGCACATTAATACATTCATTACATTTATACTTAATGACTACTACAAATAACACAACTACAACTAATAACACAGATACAAATAATAACACAACTACAAATATGTCAACAGATATGGAAAATACAAATAAGTCAGTTGTGTATAACATTTTTAATTATTTTATGAATAATGAAAAAAATGTAGATAAAATAATGAATACTAATGAAATAATGAATAATTATGTTTTAGAATTTTATACTTTTCTAGGATTAATATTTAATGAATATGTAAATGGAAAATATAAAAAAGATGTTAAATTTAATAAATATAAATCTTTTATGGAATATATGTGTTATAGGTTATATGGTGATTATGGAATTAAACGTAAAATTCATCGTTATGAGAATATATATACAGAGGAGGAAAAAAAAGAGTTAACAAAAGAAAAACGTTTATATTTAAAATTTATGTATGGTGATTATATGAATAGTAATTTATTATTACAATTTTATTATGATAAATCAATACCTAGTTATAATAAAGAAAAAGGAATCACTCGTTTATGCCGTCATATGATGTTTGATATGACAACTTTTAGTATTGTATCCTTAGGAGTATTAAAATCATTAAATGAAGACACATTTTACCATAATAAAACTTGTGATTCTAATAATAAATATACTGTTTTAATAGAAAAATTTCTAGAAGGAACAATGTTTATTTATAATAAAGGATTAAATAAATATAATTTTAACAATGATGATACAAATGATTCATTAGTTCCAAATTTAAATGTAATTGAAACATCTACATTAAAAGATAAAAACACAACTCATGAAAATGTTAATACAACAGATGAAGTTAATACAACAGATGAAGTTAATATAACAAATGAAGTTAATACAACAGATGATGTTAATGTTAATAAAACAAATAAAAAAGTAAACTATAAAAAAAATAAAGATTTTTCAGTTTCAACACGTCGTAAAGTAGGAACAAGTTTCTTTAATAAGCCTGGAAAAACATTTTATGAGATGTTTAAGGATAATAATGTTATTAATGGAGTAGATTTTACAAAAGTGGATAAAGATGTATTAGAAAGTATATGTTTAGTATTTAATATTGAACATAAAGATAATCGTATTATTTCTCCAAATTTAAATAATTATAATACATTAGTAGCTTCTTATATGTTTAAACCAGTAGAATTAAATTTAAAAATAATGCAACAATTAGAATCTAAATTAGAATTAGAATTAGTTAAAGATAGTGAAGAGTTAAATATTAATATAGTACCTAAATTAACGAATGATGATTTATTTACAAATTATTTTATTGAATTAAGTAATGATATGGTGGTAGATTTTGATGTTAGATATACTTCTAGATTTATGAAAGACAATTTTAATGTAGATTTAAAAACAGTAGAAACATTAATTGAAATGACTGATACAAAAGAAAATATTAATAATTATGTACTTAAAAGTATAAATAATTTAGATAATTATGAACCTGGATTAATGATTAGGGATAATATAAGTAGTATGCGTTTTAAAATTAGAGAGCCTAAATATACAGAACTTCTAGATTTAAAAGGTAATACACCAATTAGTATTCATGATAAAAACGAAGAAAATTTATTTAAATGCTATTGGAGAATTAAACAGAATGGAAGTAATAGTTTAATTAATAAATTTTTAAAAATATTTGATAATAATGAAAAAGAATATAGAAAATTATTTGATTATTATAAAAAATTAATTCATGAATTTACACATGATTTATATATTGAATATATGAGTGTATTTGTAGAAAAAGAAAAACCTGCTAATCAAATACCACATAATTTTGCTCCATTAATTGGCGATTTACATACAGATTATAAAAAAAATAAATCACCCACTACTAAAAAAAAAGTTGTAGAATATATAAATACTTTACCTGTTTATAAAATTTATTGGCGTTTATTTACTCCAGAAATATCAGAAAAAAATCAACAAGATAAAGCTATTAAAAATGAAAAACAAAATACACACAATAATGTTAATGATAATACACAAAATGTTAATGATAATACACAAAATGTTAATGATAATACACCAAATAATATTAATGTAATTACATTACCAGAAGATGTAAATGAAGATAATTTAACTAAAAATAAAGTTGTTAATGTTAATGATAATGTTAATGATAATGTTAATGTTAATGATAATGTTAATGTTAATGATAATGTTAATGTTAATGTTAATGATAATGTTAATGATAATGTTAATGATAATGTTAATGATAATGTTAATGATAATGTTAATGATAATGTTAATGATAATGTTAATGATAATGTTAATGATAGTGATAGTGATGATGAAATTGAACTTAAATATTGGAATGAATTAGAATAAGTTATAATACTTAAATTTTATAACTTTAGTTTTTAATAAATTATAATTACATAATTTAATTAATTTTACTTTTTTTTTAAATACAAATATAATTTAATTAATTTTACTTTTTTTTTT
>Ga0307983_1000781_pt1 | contig 15194 bp, 7 predicted proteins | sample OrgLakmetagen991_FD_201845 | JGI IMG/M metagenome (GOLD analysis project Ga0307983, IMG submission 201845) | Saline water microbial communities from Organic Lake, Antarctica - #991 | ecosystem: Environmental > Aquatic > Non-marine Saline and Alkaline > Saline | place: Antarctica: Organic Lake...
GTTAAGATGTCAGATAAATTTAATGAGGTGATAGATCCCTTTTGGTCTGATGTTGTGGGAAAATTTCTTATTAACTTTTCAAATAGAGGAGTCGCTAACAATACTTTAATAAACTACAGGTCTAGTTTGGAAGTTCACACTTTTGAAAAATGGGGAGGAAGAAGGATAAATACAATCAATACCTCTGAGATAAGAGATTTAATCTTAGATGATTTATCGAAGTTCTCTGAATCACATCGAAAAAGTATGCTTAAGTTTATTAAAGCTGTCTTTCGATTTGCACTTGAGAGCGATATTGTTCAAAGAGATCCTACACCTAAATTAAGATTTAAAGTTGGAGAAAAAATAAAAAAGGTTCTTGCTGAAAACGAGGTGAAGATATTTTTAAAAGCAGCTAGGGATCAGAGTCATCCTTGGTTTTCAATATGGGCTATTGCTTGCTTTACTGGTATGAGAAATGGCGAGTTATATGCACTCAGATGGGAAAGAGTTGATTTAAATAAGAGAGTTATGGTTATTTCTACTTCTTGGACAAAAGAAAATGGATATAAGGAAACTAAGTCAGGTGATGACCGTATCGTAGAAATTGCTCCTAGTCTTCTTCCTTTGATGTTTGAACTAAAAGAAAATGACTTTGGTGGTTTTGTATTACCAAGAATTAGAGAGTGGAATACTGGTTGTCAGGCTAAGGTTTTAAAGGAGTTTCTTAATAAAATAAATCTGCCCCTTATTCGCTTTCATGACCTTAGGGCATCTTGGGCTACCATTATGCTTTCGAAGGGAATAGAACCTATTAAGGTTATGTCGATGGGGGGATGGAAAGATCTTAAGACTATGCAGATTTATATTCGTAAATCTGGGATTCATATTCAGGGGATAACGAATTCTTTAAAATTTTTATAAGCAATGTTAGGAATTCATTAAGGCCGGTTGTTGTAACTATTAGGGGGGAGTATGACCTTAATAAACTATATTATAACACGACGTAATTGGTTGGTCTTAGTTCTCAATGAGTTGTCATAAGTTGTAATGACTGGTTGAATATAGGAATTAAATATGGCACAGATTTAAGGGGTCTTAACGTGGTTGAACTTGAACGATGGTTTTCAGTCGAAGAAATATCTACTCACTTGGGTGTTTCAAAGGAAACGATTTATAGATGGGTTGATAAGAAAAAAATTCCTTCTCATAAGGTCGGCCGGCAATGGAAATTTAAAGTTAGTGAGGTTGATCAATGGGTTAAATGTGGAGAAGCTAGATGAGTGAGCAACAATGTACTATCCCAGAAGTCGGTTCCGTCGTCAAAATAAGACAAAGACAATACCTTGTTGAAAATGTCTTATCTTCACAGAATCAAGAATTGGCTACTCAAGTTGATCTTTCGTGCTTAGATGATGATGCTCAAGGAGAATCTCTTTCTGTTTTTTGGGAACTTGAATCTGACCCAGAGATTTTATCTGGTGAAAGGTGGGAAGCTCTTTCATCTAAAGGCTTTGACGATCCTGAATTATTCTCAGCATATCTGCATACTATGAGATGGAATTGTGTAACGGCTACAGACCCAAAGCTGTTTCAATCTCCCTTTCGAGCAGGAATAAAAATCGAACCATATCAATTAGAACCACTTCGTAAGGCCCTTCTGCTTCCAAGAGTAAATATGTTTATTGCTGATGATGTTGGCCTAGGTAAAACGATTGAAGCAGGGCTTATTGCAAGAGAACTTTTATTGAGGAAAAAAGTAAATACGATTGTCGTCGCTTGCCCACCATCTATGTTGCTGCAATGGAAAGACGAGCTAGAAGTACGATTTGGATTAATCTTTGAAATTTACGATAAAAACTATATTGCTAAGATGAGAAAAGAAAGAGGATATAATATAAATCCATGGAATACCCACTCTCGTTTTTTAATATCTCACAGATTATTAATTGATGAAAATTATATATCGCCGATGAGAGATTGGCTCGGAGAATTAAAGCAAGGTAGTCTACTCATTTTGGATGAGGCACATCACGCAGCACCTTCTAGTGGTTCTAAATATGCAATTGATTCAAAGTTCACGCGTTCAATTAGGGATATTGCAGCAAGATTTGAACACCGATTATTTTTGTCTGCAACACCTCATAACGGACATTCAAATAGTTTTTCTTCATTGTTAGAGATTCTTGACCCACAACGATTTTGTCGTGGTGTAAAAGTAAAAAATAAAAAAGTATTAGATGAAATAATGGTACGTCGTTTAAAAGAAGATATTCGTGATGTTGTTGGAGGTTTCCCTAAAAGAGAAATCGTTCAAATAGATATTGAAGGTATCCCTATAGACTCACCCGAATTGTTACTATCTAAACTTTTGAATGATTATAGAGAATTAAGAGAAGATAGATTAATAGAAGCAACCAAAAAGCAACAAGCAGCAGCGAGTCTTTTAATTATAGGACTTCAACAAAGGTTATTATCCTCAGTTGAAGCATTTTTTAAAACACTTCATGTTCATAGAAAAACAATGCTTAAACATTGGAAGAATGAACTTTCAGAAGTAAACATTTTAGACATAAGAAAACTTGATCTTATTAACAATTCAGTTGATGCAGATGATGAAAAAGCAGAGCTTACTATTGAAGAACTTGAAAAAGATATTGAACTTCAATTTGAGCAAGCCACTATTGCAGGGATCGAAAATAATAGTAAATCTGATTACACTCAGGAAAAAGCCTTGCTCGATGAGATGTATGAGATTGGAGAGAAAGCACGCTATGAGAAAGATGAAAAAATAAAATATTTACTCAACTGGATAAAATCAAACATGTGTCCCGATGGAAAAAAATGGAATGATTTAAGAGTCATTATCTTTACTGAGTGGGATGATACAAAAAGATATATTGTTAATCACATAAATGAGTTTATTGAAGGTAGTGACCTCTTTGAGCAACGAATTGAAGTCTTTCATGGCCCAACTTCGAGAGAGAAACGGGAGGAAATAAAAAGAGCATTTAATACTCCTCCAGATCGTCATCCAATCAGAATATTAGTTGCAACTGATGCGGCAAGAGAAGGTCTAAACTTGCAAAGTCATTGTCACAATCTTTTTCACTTTGATATTCCATGGAATCCAAGTCGAATGGAGCAAAGAAACGGAAGGATAGATCGAAAGCTACAACCAGCATCTGAGGTTTTTTGTCATTATTTTGTTTATAAAGAAAGGCCAGAAGATCGCATATTAGAAGTTTTAGTAAAGAAAACAGAAATAATAAAAAAGGAGTTAGGAAGTCTTTCTCAAGTTATTGATTCTAATCTTGCAAAAACAATGAGTAGTGGAATAAAGCATAAAGATATAAACAAGCTAGAAAATAAAATTACACAAGCTGATATTGACTCTAATCTTAAAAAAACTGTAACAGATGAGCTTGAACAATCTCGACAGAGAAAAGAAGAAGTCAAAAAGTCGATAGAAGAACTTGAAAAGCAATTGGAGAGATCAAAAAAATGGATTGCTCTAGATGAAGAGCACTTAAGAAGTGCTTTATCTGCATCTTTGAAACTAATAGGTGTTTCTCCTTTAGAAAAAGAACATGACGGTAAGTTTAATATTGATGGCCTTGAGTCAAAAGTTGGCTCTACTTGGGGCAATACAATAGACACTTTGAGAAAACCCAAAGGGAGAAAGCAAAAACTTTGGGAATGGAGAAAAGAATCACCAGTTAGACCACTCATTTTTCAAGATAGTGGAAAAATAGATGATGATACAGTTCATATACACTTAGAACATCGTTTAGCGAAAAGACTACTAGGAAGATTTCAATCTCAGGGTTTTGTTAATGACGATATTTCGAGAACATGTTTACTACAATCACATGACAAAACAGCAAGAGTCGTTCTCCTTGGTCGTTATACATTTTATGGAAAAAATGCATCTCGACTACATGAGGAAATTATACCCATAACAGCAAAATGGACTGATCCTTCAAAGAAAGTATCTCCATTGTCTCCATACAAAGAATCAACTGAAAACTTAACACTTGAAATTCTTGAGAAGTCATTGCTTGAAAAAACTCATAATATTAATGAAAAGCAGCAAGGAATAATTAAGAAGTCTGGGATAAGTGATGTTCAAGAATTATTACCATATTTAAAAGAAAAATCAATTCAAGTCGCGAAGGATACGATAGAAAAACTTAGCAAGAGGGCCTCGACAGAAGCTGAATCTATGAAGAAGATTCTAGAAGATCAGAAAGAACGGATAATGGAAGAATCGAAGATGTTTGATACCAACGTACTTCAATTAGAATTCGATTTCAATCTTGAAGAGCAAGTGCAACTGAAGGCAAATAGAAAATTTTGGAGAAAACGACTTGATGATATTGAAAAAGAACTAGAAACAGAACCGAAAAGAATTCATTCACTTTATCAAATACAAGCCACTCGAATTGAACCCGTGGGTTTAATATATCTCTTTCCAAAGGGAGATAGCTAATGGCAACAAATAATTACTCTTTGGAAAAACACAAAGAATGGTTGGGATACTTACAGCAAGTTGGACTTGTTGTCTCACCCTTGGCCTTAGTTAAAGCACAGGCTTATCCAAATAAGAATATTTCCAAATTTCAAATGAAGTTTTTGAATTTTATTAAAGAAAATGATAAAGGGAAATATATTGAGGATTTGAAAGAAGTTCTTATTGATACTTTTGATTGGACTGGCAAAGACTTAATTTCTCCATCTGACTTTCAAGATGAGTACGACTTTTACTTAAAAGAATATGATGAGGTTTTGTCACCCGATTTTATTGTTAAAGATTCTGACAAGCAAGAAGATGGGCATTACGCTACAATTATTTTGATAAAATCTTATGAACTAGGAACTTGCTTAGATTCTAAAATTGCAAATGACAAGAAATGGGATGCCTCTCCACAAATTAAATTTGAGCGGCTTCTGCGAGAAAACAATATTCCTCTTGGTTTTTTATTTAATGGATTTGAATTTAGAATTGTCTATTCTCCAATTGGAGAATCATCTGGTTTTTTATCATTTCCAATCGATTTTATGACTGAGGTTGCTGGCCGACCAGTGTTTTCTGCTCTTGAAATGCTTGTTGGTGAAGAGAGAGTCTTTTCACTTAAAAAGGAACAGCGATTAGCTTCAATTCTAGAAGAAAGTAGAAAGTTTCAAAGTGAAGTCTCAACAAAACTCTCAGAGCAAGTTTTGGCCGCCTTATACGAACTTTTAAGGGGATTACAATCCGCTGATGATTATACTAACGCAAAGTTATTAAAAGAAGTTTTAAAAGAAAACCCCAATCTCGTTTATGACGGATTGATAACCGTTTTATTACGACTAGTTTTTATACTTTATGCTGAAGATAGAAACCTTCTTCCTGACGATGAAACTTATAATAAGTATTATTCAGTTGGAGGGTTATTTGAAAAGCTAAGAGAAGACGCTAGTCAAAATCCAGATACTATGGATTTACGATATGGAGCATGGGCGCATCTTATAGCATTATTTAACATGATATATTCTGGTATTAAGACAGAGAAGTTTGAAGTTCCTGCAAGGCATGGACACCTTTTTGATCCAATACGGTTTCCATTTTTAAGAGGAACTATTGATAATGGACGTTCCTCTTTACCTATGATTTCAGATGGTGTTATTTATAGAGTTCTAGAAAATTTATTAATATTAAATGGAGAGCGTTTATCATACAGGTCACTTGATGTAGAACAAATTGGCTCAGTCTACGAAACAATTATGGGATTTAACCTTGAAATTAGTAAAGGCCCATCTATAGCGATTAAACCTCTTAAAAGGCATGGTGCACCTGCAACTATTAATTTAGATGAACTGTTAAGTCTTCAAGACAAAAATAAAAGCAAGTGGATTATAGAGAAGACAGACCAAAAGCTAACTAAAAAAGTTATTGATGAAATAAAACTAGCAAAAACTTGTGAAGAGATAGTTCATGCCTTTGGTAATAAAGTTGCAAAAGAAGCAACCCCTGAAATCGTACCTTCAATGAAAATGATTTTTCAACCAAGTGAGATGAGAAGGAAGTCCGGTTCTCATTATACGCCGAGAGAACTAACCGAGCCTATTGTAAAAAAAGCATTAAAACCGATTTTTGAACAACTTAGCGAAAATCCGACAGCAGATGATATTTTAAATTTAAAGATTTGTGACCCTGCGATGGGATCTGGAGCTTTCTTGGTTGAGGCTTGTCGGCAACTTGCAGAAAAAGTGGTCGTAGCATGGAATTTTCATAAACAAATGCCAGAGATTCCAGTAGATGAAGATGACTTATTACATGCAAGAAGGCTTGTTGCACAGAAATGTTTATATGGTGTAGATAAAAATCATATGGCAGTTGACCTTGGGAAACTGTCATTATGGTTAATTACGTTTGCCAAAGATCATTCATTTACCTTTTTAGATCATTCCTTAAAGCATGGAGATACTCTTGTGGGGTTGAGTATTGATCAAATTGGTTCATTTAATTGGAAAGTAAATAAGGAAATGAGTTTCTTTAATAGCATTATTGAAGAAGTTATTACAGATGTTGAATTCTTACGAACTGAAATCAGAGAAGCATCAGACATTATACCATATAGTAAATTGGTTGAATTAGAAGAACAGATGAATCAACGGCTCGATATACTAAGAGCAATTGGTGACATTATTTTAATTCAATACTTTAAGGGTAAGAATGAAAAACAAAGACAACTTTATATCTCCGAATTAGAGTTAAAAGTACATAACTGGCTTGCATCTGGAAGAGACTTACTTGAAATAGATGAGCTGAAATTGATTAGAGATGGAGCTAAAGAGGATAATCGCTTTGTTCCTTTTCATTGGGATATAGAATTTCCCGAAGTTTTTTTAATAAAAGATGCAGGTTTTAATTGTTTTATAGGCAATCCTCCGTTCGCAGGAAAGAATAATATTGTAAAGTCCAACATGCCTTACTACTTAGATTATTTAAAATCTTCTTTTGACGATTCTCATGGAAACTCAGACCTTGTAGCTTTCTTTTTTAGAAGAGTATTTTCTTTGTTGAGCCATGAAGGAACAGCGGGGCTAATTTCAACAAATACTATATCTCAGGGAGACACAAGGCATACAGGATTAAGATATATTATTAAGAATGGAGCGCATATATATAATGCAATTAAGCGTTTAGAGTGGCCCGGAAATGCAGTCGTAGTTGTTAGTGTAATTCATTTTAAAAAAGGGAGGGATAGTACTCTTAAATTGTTAGACAGCCGTGTTGTCAAACTCATTACAGCTTACCTCTTTCACGATGGAATAAGCGAGAACCCTAAAGTTTTAGCCGCAAATAAAAAGATTAGTTTTAAGGGCGTTTGTGTTCTGGGATTGGGGTTTACTTTTAATGATCAAGACAAAAAAGGAGATTCAAATTCAATTACAGAAATGAAAGACATCATTTCTAAAGACAAAAAATATAAAAAGATAATTAAACCATATCTTGGTGGAGAGGAAGTCAGTACGTCACCAAGACAGGAATTCTATAAATATATTATTGATTTTAATTTGGAACCTGAGGAAGAGTCGAAAAAATATCCTCTTTTATATGATTTACTTTGCCGTAAAGTTAAGCCTATGCGAATGAAGCAAACAGATTCATGGGCGAGAGATAAATGGTGGCAACTTTTTAGACCAAGACCTGAATTACGAAAAGCAACCTCTGACTTAACAAAGGTTCTTGTTGCATGTCAGACAAGTAAATATTTATCGCTTGCTTTTGTATCTAGTAATATGATCTTTGATCAAAAGTTGGTTGTATTTGCAAAAGAAGAATATTCATTCTTTGGAGTAATACAGTCATCAATACACCAGTCTTGGGCCTATTTTCTTGGTTCAACAATGAAGGATGACCCTGTTTATACATCCTCAGATTGTTTTGAAACTTTTCCGTTTGCTGAAAATTATCTTGAAGACGTTAACTTTGAAAAGCTTAGTAAAGAATATTACGACTTTCGAGAAAAGCTGATGATAAAAAAGAATGAAGGTCTCACGCAAGTTTATAATCACTTTCATGATCCTGAAGAAAATGATGAGCAGATTTTAACATTAAGGACAATTCATCAGAAGTTAGACCAGTTTATTCTTGAGACTTATGGATGGTCCGATATTGAACTTAAATACGATTTCATTTTAGAGTATGAAGTAGATGAAGGCATTGGGAATCGGAAAAAGAAAAAACCGTGGAGATTTAAACTGATCCCTGAGGTACATGATGAAGTACTTGCAAGATTATTAAAATTAAATCAAGAACGATATGAAGAAGAAGTCACGCTTGGTCTTCATAAAAAACGATAAAAGAGATAAATATGGAATCAAATGAAGTAAGAGAAAAATTAATTGATGCTTTGAATTTAGACTTGATTGGTCCATCTGATAAAGAGGAATCTTTAGAGAATGAATTGCTATCTCAAGCTCCTTCAAGGTGGTACTTAACTGGATTTCTTGTTCCTACGGCTGCATCAGAAGAACAAAAATCTGATGAAGACTCAGGCGAAGAAATTGATGAAATTGAGCAGATCTCTGGAATTGATGATAGTAAAAAGCCAGATAAGGCAGCCGCGAAAAGATCGTTCTTTCCATCTTCTATTGGATTGAGCTTTTTACTTTCAAAAAATTCAAAGAACATATCTATAAATTGCTCTTGGGGTGATTATGATATTGAACCTTATGGCGATACAGAAGGTAACGTAGAGCAGGAGAAGAAGAAAGATGCTTCTCAGTATGGCAATTGGAGACGTACTTTCTTTAATGAGACAGTATCTTTAGTTGTTCCAGATAAAACGACAACACCTATAACAAAAGATGTACCTAATAGTGGTGGTATGAAGGTCGTTCTATCTGTCCGCCCTCTTAATTTTGATGGTGCAGCTAAAGAAATGGTAGAGGTTGGAACAAAATCTGTCTCCGTATTCTTAGTCAATGAGAGAGAGCCAACAGGTAATCCCTTTAGAGATAAGTCTTTTACTTTTCAAACAACTTTAGAAGTAGAAACAGATGATCCAATAACGCCAAGACCAAACTTAAAAGGTCTTGAGACAAATGATTGGGATGAAGCCGTATCTGATATTCAATTTAGAAATATATATGAATATTGCGTCGGTCATGGAGTTTCGACAGAAGCTTATGAAGTAAGTGGTGTATGTAGAAAAATTAAAACGTCATGGATTCCAAAGGAAGAAGTTGAAAAAGTTTCTCCATCAATAATAGATGGAATAGAGCTAGAAATGTTAAAGCTTTCTGAGCTATCAGACTCTAAAAGCATTGATACGGCACTTTCTAATTTTCATAAGAATTATCTTACTTGGATAGATATTCAAGAAGTTCCTGATTCGCCAAAGAAAAGAAAGGAAACCGGAATTGAACTTATTAAAAATGCTAAAAGAGCATGTGCAAGAATCAAGGAAGGTATAGACCTATTAAAGAGTAATGAGAAAGCAAGAGAGTCTTTTAAACTTGCAAATAAAGCAATGGCTCAGGCCGCAAGGCAGAGGTTTGGAGTAATGAACGGAAAAGATCCCGATTCAATTACTTCTAAATGGAGACCATTTCAGTTAGCTTTCGTTCTTATGAACATTCCAAGTATTGTTGATCCTGAACATCACGACCGAGAAACAGTTGACCTCCTCTTTTTTCCTACAGGTGGTGGTAAGACAGAAGCATATTTAGGACTAGCAGCTTTCTCTTTAGTTTTTAGACGAATTAGAGGTGACGCAGATATTAATACCGCAGGACTTTGTGTTTTAATGAGATATACCTTGAGACTCTTAACACTTGATCAGCTCGGTCGAGCTGCAACTCTTATCTGTGCATTAGAACTTGAAAGACAGAAGAATAAAAAACTTCTTGGTGATTGGCCATTTGAGATTGGATTATGGGTTGGTCAGGCCGCTACACCAAATAGAATGGGATATAAGGGCGATAAATATGGCACTGATACAGCTCGAAATAAAACAATTAGATTTAAAAATGATGACAGCAAGCCTTCTCCTATCCCTATTGAAGAATGTCCGTGGTGTGGTACAAAGTTTAGTCGAAATTCGTTTGAGCTTTTTCCAAACGAAGATAAGCCTACTGATTTAATTATTAATTGCTCAAGTAGACAGTGCGATTTTTCTCGGGGGAATCAATTACCCATATTAGCTGTAGATGAACAAATTTATAAAAGACTACCATGTTTTATGATTGCAACTGTCGACAAGTTCGCCGCTATGCCTTGGATTGGTGATGTTGGTGGATTATTTGGAAAAGTTCAAAGCTATGATGAGTCAGGATTTTATGGCTACTCAAGTAAGAATAAAGGAACAGAGTTAGCGAACAACTTATTTCCACCAGAGCTAATTATTCAAGATGAACTTCATTTAATTTCAGGTCCTATGGGTACATTGGTGGGGCTATATGAAACTGCACTTGACGAACTTTCAACTTATAAAATTAACGGTAAGGCAATTCGACCTAAAGTTATAGCCTCGACAGCAACAGTTAGACGTGCTGAGAAACAAGTAAGAGCGTTATTTAATAGAGAAACCGTTGATATTTTCCCACCACCCTGCCCAAATATTAGAGATTCATTCTTTGCAATTACTGAGTCGTCATCTGAGACAAATGCAAGAGAGTATATTGGTATAGCAGCACAGGGAAGAAGTACAAAAATGATTCTTCTTCGAGCAACGCTTGCTTTAATGGGAGCTGCCCAAAAGTTATATAGAGAAAATGGTGGAAAAAGAAATAAAGAAAATCCTGTTGATCCATATATGACATTACTTGGATATTTTAACTCTCTCCGTGAACTTGGAGGGAGTCGAAGAATAATGGAAGATGAAGTAAAGACAAGACTCGCTGCTTATTGGAGTAGAAAAAGACTTGGTGAGGAAAAGGGCGTTTTTGAAGATCGTAAACTAAAAATTTTAGCAGACTCAATGGAATTGACCTCAAGAGTTAGTACCAGTGAGGTTGCTAATACAAAAAGACGTCTTTCTAAGGATTATCACGATCAGGAAGCTCTTGATGTTGTTCTAGCTACAAATATGATTTCGGTTGGATTAGATATAACAAGGTTAGGACTGATGGTTGTTATGGGCCAACCAAAAACAACAGCCGAATATATTCAATCATCTTCTCGTGTTGGGCGTGATGAAAAGAAGCCAGGCCTAGTTGTCGCTTTGTATAATATTCATAGGCATCGTGACCGTTCTATATATGAACGATTCTCTGCTTATCATAAAACATTTTACCGTGAAGTAGAGGCAACAAGCGTAACGCCATTCTCTCCCCGAGCATTAGACCGTGGTCTGGCAGGAACACTTATTTCATTAGTACGGCACTCATGTCCGAGGTTTACACCTGCAAAAGGGGCTAATGAAATATTGGAGCATAGAGAAGAAATAGAATTTGCAATTGAAACAATTGCGAAACGAGCAAAAGATCATAATAAAGATATGAGTGCAGAAGATGCTAACGAAGTATATCAAAGCGTAAAAGATAGAATAAAAAAACTTTTAGATGTTTGGTCAAAAATTGCTAAAAACACGAGTGATGATCATGCTGAATTACAGTATCAAAGAGAAGTTGGAGGACAAACAGGCAGACTAATGCATGAGTTTTTATCCCCAGACCTAGATTCTTTGTCTCAAGAGTATCTTTTATTTAGAGCAAACCGTTCAATGAGAGATGTAGAAACAAGTATAAATTTATGGATGAAACCATTAACACGGTCTAATAATCAGGAGGATAAGTAATGGCAAAGCCACATGGACAAATTAGACGGAGCCAGATTATTACAACATTTGGGCCAGGTGCTTTATTAGATCTACCAAATTACTCAGTGATTGTAGGTGGTCTTGATAATTGGAGCGGAGAACAAAGAGAGGTTCATGAAAATCGACTACTTGATAAATTAAAAAGTATTCTTGAAGTTGCTGATTTACAGCTATTAGAACCACCTAAAGATAGAGATGATGACTTTACTCCAAGCTCGGGAGTTACCGTTTGGCAGTTTCCTGAGTGGTTCGTAACTCAAGATGTAGATAAGAAAGGTGGATCGCAAACAAGATCACGCTATCTTGTTCATAAAACTTCATTGAATAAAAATAAGTTTGAAGATTTAGATCGTAACAAATACTCGGTTGTTCCTATTCGTTTCGTGAGAGCGTGTAGAGAAGGACATATTGGCGATATAAACTGGCCAAAATTTGTTCATGGTGATGTTGATTGTAAAAGACAGCTCTATATGGAAGAAAGAGGAACAAGTGGTGACCTTTCAGAAATATTTATAAAATGTGAATGTGGAAAGGCTCAATCATTACTAGAAGCAAGTAAAATGGATCAACATACAATTGGCCCGTGTGATGGTCATAGGCCTTGGCTTGGTAATTGGGCGAAAGAAAAATGCGGAGAGCCTAATCGGTTATTAATTAGAAATGCTAGTAATGCTTACTTCCCTCAAGTGATGAACGTTATTTCTATACCTGAAAATGAAGACCCTATTTCTGGTGATCTCGATAAAGTTTGGAATGATGTTAAAGAAGTAGAGTCTTTAAACGACTTAACCCAACTTTTTAAATTCAATAAAACTGCTAAAGAAAAACTATCGGCATATCTGCCCGAAAAAATAGTTGCTGCGATAGAAGAAAAAAAGAACAAGACAAGCAACAGGTCATACAAGCCTGTAAAGCAAGCTGAACTTGAGACACTCTTACTTAGCACTGATGAAATTGGAGAAGATAAACCTGATGGTGACTTTTTTGCAAGAAATCTTCCTCGAAAAAAATGGGATCGACCTTGGATGGAGTCTATTGATCGAGTTGTCTTAGTACACCGATTAAGAGAAGTAACAGCTCAAGTTGGATTTACTCGTTTTGAAGCAGCTGCGCCCGATATATCAGGAGAGCTTGACCTTGATATAAAAGTTAAACGAGCCGACCTAGCAAGAGAGTTAAAATGGCTTCCTGCTGTTGAAAATAGAGGTGAGGGGATTTTTCTTTCTTTTAGTAAGGATGCGATTGATAAATGGGTTCAGAAGCCAGAGGTTATTGCACGATCAAAAATACTTGAAGATGGTTTTTACAAGTGGGCCGATGAAGCTAAATCAAAAAGAGAGTTTCCGGGCCTTCCGTATTACTTGCTACATTCAATTTCTCATTTATTAATTACTGCTGTCTCATTAGATTGTGGCTACCCTGCTAGTTCTATACGAGAACGTGTATATGCAGAAGAAAACAGTCAGGGGTATGGAATTTTACTATTTACGGGAAGTCCTGATGCCGAAGGAACTTTGGGGGGGTTAATTGAGGTTGGTCGAAATATTCATAAGCATTTAAAGTCGGCTCTTGAAATGGCTGAGCTATGTTCTAATGATCCAGTTTGTGCTCATCATTCACCTCCAAATCCTCACGAAAAAAGGTATTTGCTTGGAGCTGCTTGTCATAGCTGTCTGCTTATTGCCGAAACTTCTTGTGAGATGCAAAATAATTATCTTGATCGTGCTTTAGTTATTCCTACTGTGGAAAACTTAGGCGCGGAATTCTTTAGGCTATGACTATGAATGAAATTTTAAAAACTTTAACATCTTCAAATATTTTCGACATAATTGAAGCATTAAATGGGAATAGAATTTCCTATCCATTTTCTGCAATTGCACTATCTAGGTTTTTGCCAAAAACATTATCTGAAGATGTTTCGATTTATTTTAATGAGATGTTTGCCAAAGGATTTAATGAGGTTACTTTAAGTATCACTTTGGAATTAGTAGCAAAGGAAAGAGAGAATTGGAAAAATCTAAATGGTGATTCTGTTGATTTAGTATGGACTGGCCCAGAAGTTTTAGAATCTACCTCAAGAGATACGAGCGTTGTGGTTCGCGATCTTTTTCAATCTGCAAAACAAGAGGTTGTTTTATCTGGGTATGCTATTTATCAAGGGCTTTCTGTTTTTAAGGCTCTTGCAGATGCAATGGATAAAAATGAAAATCTTATTGTGAAAATGTATTTAGATGTGAAGCGAGAGTATCGTGATACTAAAACCGAAAATGAAGAAATATTAAAGGCTTTTATTGATCGTTTTAAAAATGAGCAATGGCCAGGTAAACGATTCCCTGAGATCTATTATGATCCAAGGTCTTTAGTAAAAGACCCTAAAAATAGATCATGCTTACATGCTAAATGCGTTGTTATTGATAAAAAGGTTTCTTTTGTGTCTTCTGCAAACTTTACTGAAGCTGCTCAATATCGAAATATAGAAGCGGGATTTCTTGTACGTTCAGAGTGGCTTGCTCAGAAATTGACAGCCCAGTTTCACAAACTATCAGATGCTGGAATTATAAAAAAAATGAATATATAATTATAATTTAATTAGAGTAAGCTAGTGCTGACCATTTTTTATATAAATTGATAAGTAAAGAATCTATTCAATCAAAATTATCTAAGAATAAAAGCAGATCCACCACCACCCATGTCACCACCTCTGAGAATAGCAGATTGGTTAATGTAGTCTTGGCTAAGACGTGAGCCATCTTGAAGAATAATTGTGTCTATTTCAGAATTATTAAGATTAATTAAAAGAGAATTATTTTGTGTAGTCACACCCTTAAGTGAAACAAAACCTTCTGAAATATCTAAGAAACGAGCATAAGTACCATCTTTAGATTCAAGTGCCTCAATTTGATATGCTTGAAGGCTTAATTGACCAAAGTTTTGAGCTGAAATAGAAAGAGGTAGTAGAACAATTAAAGCTATAAGAAATTTCATTGTAATACCCCCGTGTTACCTTCACTTTGCTTGGTTAAAGTGTCCATAACCATACCAGCCCAGACAATATCACTTCCATTTGCATCTGGTGAGTTAAAAATTGCTCTTATCTCACTATTAGCGTTTCTATATACTTCCAATAACTTAGGTAGGACATACTCAGCATTTGCTGATTTATATTGTAGTGAAAGCCAGTTTTCTTTTTCGCCAAATGAATCTACATCGTAATTCATTTCGACAAGGTTTGAGAAAAGTTTGTGAACAGTGCTTTGGTTAGCATTGATAGGCCCACTAGTAGAAACAATTCCATCTTTTTCTGAAAGAATATCTTCGGCAATTAGTTTTTCAAGGATAACTAAACCTTTTCTTCCGAACTCTTCTTTTGCAACAGTTCTTGAAAGCCCGATCTCTGTTGTG
>Ga0307983_1000784_pt1 | contig 15153 bp, 12 predicted proteins | sample OrgLakmetagen991_FD_201845 | JGI IMG/M metagenome (GOLD analysis project Ga0307983, IMG submission 201845) | Saline water microbial communities from Organic Lake, Antarctica - #991 | ecosystem: Environmental > Aquatic > Non-marine Saline and Alkaline > Saline | place: Antarctica: Organic Lake...
CCGAAGTCTTTGTTCGTGTTCGAGGAGCACACGATCGTCATCCCGATGCTTGTCATCGAGGAACTCGACAAGTTCAAGTCTGACGCGGACGAGCGGGGTTGGAGTGCTCGCACGGCGATCCGCTACTTGGACAAGTTGCGTCAGCGCGGCGACTTGTCAGCGGGCGTGGAGTTGGAGGGTGGTGGAGTTCTCAAGGTGTTGGCGGAGAGTGACGACTTCGACAACGCGCGGAGTGGTCGGTCCAACGACAATGTGATCCTCAGCTTGGCGTCGTCGCTGGTGGTTCCGGACAGTGATGACAAGGTGGTGTTGGTCTCCCGGGACACGGTCATGCGCATCAAGGGTGCGTCCATGGGGATGTTGGTGGAGGACTACCGGCACACCGACGTGATCGTCAGCATGGACGACCAGTACAGGGGTCATCGTACGGAGCGTGTTCACGGGGGTGTGATCGACGACTGGTATGGGAGTGGCGACACGCGCGACCTTCCTCAGGACCTTCGTCCCAACGAGTGTCTCTTGTTGACGGACGGGGCTCAGAAGTCTGCGCTCATTCGGACGGACCCGAGTGGTGAGCGGTTGCGTCGGATCCCGTCGAAGACATCGAGCTTCGGTGTGCAGCCTCGCAACATGGAGCAGGTCTTTGCGTTGAACCTGTTGTTGGACCCCGAAGTGTCTCTGGTGACGCTCTCTGGGCAGGCGGGCACGGGGAAGACGCTCTTGGCGTTGGCGGGTGCGTTGGAGCAGGTCACGGGTGGTTCGCTCTACCGCAAGATCTTGGTGGCGCGGCCGGTCATTCCGATGGGGAAGGGGATCGGGTTCTTGCCGGGGGACTTGGATGCGAAGCTCAGCCCTTGGATGCAGCCCATCTTCGACAACCTGGAGTACCTCGTGGGCGGCACGAACGAGCGGAAGGATGGGGCTCGTGAGGATCGGAACTACAACTACCTCTTCGACAAGGGCTACATCTCGGTCGAGGCTCTCACGTACATTCGTGGTCGTTCGATCCCAGATCAGATCATGATCATCGACGAGGCACAGAACCTCACTCCTCACGAGGTGAAGACGATTCTGACGCGTGCAGGTTCGGGGACGAAGATCATCTTGACGGGCGACCCCAACCAGATCGACAACCCGTATGTCGACGGCAAGTCGAATGGTCTCACCTACGTCATCGAGCGGTTCAAGGATCATCCCTTGGCGGGTCATGTGTCGTTGACGAAGGGTGAGCGTTCGGACTTGGCTCAGGCTGCTGCTGACCTGCTCTAGGTTGGGTTGCGGTCACTCGCGCGTAGTAGGTCAACACCTATGGGGGCGCGAGTGTCAGAGTCTTTGAACGAGCAGCAGCAGTTGATCCGTAGGATGGCGGCTGCTGCGGGAGTTGCGGAGGACGCGTCGATGTCCTCTGTGCGTCCTGTGGGCAAGCGCATCTCTGGGAGGCCGTTGCTGGCTCAGAGCGACGAGCCGTTGCGTAGGCCGTCACGGGCTCCGAGCGATGAAGAGTTGTTGGTCTCGGAGTTGGTGGACTCCTTGTCGGCGTCGCCTTCGGTCCTGCACGCTCTTGTCTCGGAGCTGGGTCGTCTGACCGACGAGAACATCTTGCGTGTGGCGGGGCCGTGGGTGGTGAACGGGCCGATGAAGTCCATCGCGCTTGAGTTCTTGCTCACTGATCGCGGGGTTGGTTTGTCCCCCATAGACCTCAAGGCAGAGGACTGGGAGAGGTCGACCGTGGCCTACCGTCAGTGTGTTGGCGGCCGTCTGGTTGGCTACGCGTGGCAGGTCCCCTCACTCTGGGGTGGTCGCTGGCAGTATCGGTTTGATCCTGGTGTGGCGGCGATGCTCAGCTACAGTGGTCGGACCACTGCCTTCTGTATGACGGAGAAGGTTGCCCGCAGGACGGCGGACTCGGGCCTCACACAGTGTGGTTGGAGGTTGGTGTGAGCGAGGGAGGCTCTGCGCTGGAGCGTGGGACGTTGATCCATCAGACGTTGGAGGCGGCGTTGGCTAAGCGTCGCGAGCGGTCTCTGGCAGATCCTCAGGTGGTGGTGGATGTGCAGGAGGCTCTCCGTGCGAACCCTGCGGTGCTCTGGCATGTCATGTCGGAACTCATCGCGTTGGTCCAGGTCGGTGTGGTCAAGGTGGCCGGCCCTTGGCGCGAGGCGGCGTCCACCGAGCTGTCCCATCTCCAAACCGACATGCGGGAGGTTGGCTACCACGCGTTTGGTGAAGCGCCGCTCTCGGCCTGTCGGATGAAGGGTCGCTACGACCCCACGGGTGATCTTGTGGTTGGGATCGTGGGCATACATCGACGTGGGTTCAGTGAGGTCTGGTCTCGCGTGGAGGGTGCACTTTGGTGGGTGGTCTGGCCGGGGGACGAGGTCGTCAAGAAGTTCGAGCAGGGTACGGAGCCCACCCGGCTTGAGGCGCTCCAGGGGAGGGTTGACTCGAAGCTTCGGGACACCGGGTGGGAGCTTGTCTCGTGAAGGCGGTGCACTTTGGCGGGCCGGCTCCTGGCTTCAACTGGCTGACGCTCTCTTGCCGGGAGTCAGCTCCGATGCACTGGCTCTACACGTCGAACGCAGCCAAGGTCACCTGTCGTCGGTGTCTGGCCTTGATGCCATACGGCTTCTGATGGGTCGAGTTCCCTCTAAACTCTTGCGGAAGCGGGCCGATGAGTGAGGTACACCAAGGAGTTTCCCGATGTCTGCAAGGTACTACCGCACGTTGTCTCGCTTGATTCGACTGGCCCGGGCACGAGGGGATGGCGCAGAGGTCGAGCGTTTGATCCAGAAGGGGGTTGACCGTGGGGTTCCCGAGGAGGTCCTTCGGGGCCCGGCGGCCTAGCTCCGGTGCAGGAAGGCTTCCTCCGGGTTCATGGGCGTCATGGACTGGATGGGGCTCACGTCGAACACGGCCACGCTGTTGTGGCTGTGTTGCCCAGTGGAGTCTCCGATGGAGAACCCGTCCACGCGCTCTTCCAGCCAATCTTGGGCGAACGAGAACTCGATCTTGGCCCAAGCCATGCGATCGGACATCAAACGCTTCCAGCCTGACGCGTCGATAGGGCCCTCCTCTGTTTGCCACTTCTCGAAGAGAGCTTGCGTCACAGGGTCACGGAGATCACGAAGGTCGGGGATGCGTGCCGAGTTCTTCAACACCACTCTCCACAGCTCGCCTCGAAGTGCACCGCCGGGGCGGACACTGGCCCCACCGGAAGCGTACTCCATGGCGATGTGGGGTGAGAGCGCCAGCCACAGGGTGCCGAGGTGGGGCTTGAGGGCTTTCAGGCCCTTGGTCTGTGCTCCATGCCACAGGACACGGGGAGTCCGAGCACTCTGGAGCCAGCGGGCTGCGACACGGTTGGGGCAGGGAGGCATCAAGCGTTCCAGATGGTGTTGAACGGGGTCAGGTGCTCGGCGTCCAGGTCGTTCAGGGCAGCCAAGGTGAGTGCCTCACAGAAGTGTTCTTCGGCGTTCGTTGAGCTGTAGGTCGTTGGGAAGTTCGTGATGGGGTTCTTGGTGAGGTACCGTCGAATCTTGTCCTCGGAGATCCCCTGCATGGACTCCGTCCCGTCGGGTTTGGGGACCGCATACACATAGGTGCCATTCATCCGAAGACGGACGGTCGGGAAGTCCGACATGCCCTTGATCTTGACCGGGAGGGGGTCGCCTACTTCAGGCATGCGTACCTCGTTGCTCTGGGTGCGTTCGTGGTGCAGCTCCCACTCCCGCTTCTGGCTGCCAGAGGCGAACCGAGTCCAGTAGCGGTGGCCCAGTTCGTGGATCAGTGCGTGGGTCTCTCCCATGCCGGCTCGTTTGCTGCGACGGAGGTAGACGGAGTCGTCCACCTTGCGGTACCAAGCGGCGTGGTGAGCCCTGGAGATGTTGGCGACGATGTGGACATCCCCGTACAAGACCTTGCGGAACCAGGGGATGGTTTTGATACGTTGCTCTGCGCGAATCATCGCCTTCTTCAGGCCCTCAAGCTCGGTACCAGACGCACCGACGGTGTTGTGAATGGTGAAGGATCCCAGCTCGAACAGCTCGTCAGTCCCCAATTGCTTCTCTGGCCAGTGTTTGGCGGCGTCGACGAGCAGGTCGAACCTCTTCTGGTTCTTCTCCCACCACTTGTACATGTCCTTGGGCTGGCGGGAGCTGTTGGCCAAGAGCCGGTAGGCCATCTCCATCGACTTGGTCTGGTTGGTGGGGATGCTCCGCGTCGACAGGACCCCGTTGACGACTCCGAACCCGGAGCGAACCAAGGCGGACCACTGACGGACCAGGGCTGCTCGAACCACGGGGGAGTTTCCGTGGGGATGGTCGGCCTTCAGTGCTCTGATCTGGGTGTCGAAGTCTGCCAAGTTGCGGGAGAGGGCCGGCAGGTTGATGTCCTCGGACGCGAGCCGGGGGCGGTTGAGCCAGCGGGCTGCGACACGGTTGGGGCAGGGAGGCATCAAGCGTTCCAGATAGCGTTGAACGGGATCAGGTACTCGTCGTCGAGGCTGTTCATGGCTGCGAGAGCCAGAGAGTCACAGAAGTGTTCTTCGGCGTTCGTTGAGCTGTAGGTCGTTGGGAAGTTCTTGGTGGCCCGCATCTGGTTGGCGAGGATCTTGTACACGCTGAAGGCTTTGACATCTAGGCGGACGGGGTCGCCGTCCTCCATGGGGACGAGGAAGTAGTATTTGTCGCCCTTGCGTTCCTCAACGACAGGCACGAACCCCTTGCGCCGGGGGATTCTGACGGGGAGTGGATCGCCCACTTCCGGCATGTTCACCTCGACTTCCTTGCCTTCTGCCCTCAGGTGGTGGAGGTTCCACTCGCGCTTCTTGTCGTTGCTGGCGAACTTCTCCCAGTAGCGGTGGCCCAGCTCATGGATCAAAGCGTGGACTTCGCTCATGCCGGTGCGCTTGCTGCGTCGGAGGTAGAGCGAGTCGTCGCCGACGTAGTACCAAGCTGCGTCGTGGGCCCTGCTGATCTTGGCGACGATGTGAACGTCTCCGTAGACGGCCTTGCGGAACCCGGGGACGGGGTTGGTCTTGGCGAGCTGTTCGGCACGTTCGATAGCGCGCTTCAGGCCCTCAAGCTCGGTGCCAGTGGCTCCGACGGTGTTGTGGATGGTGAACGACCCCAGCTCGAACAGCTCGACGGTCCCCATCTGCTTCTCTGGCCAGCGCGTGGCTTCGAGGATGAAGCTGACGCGCTTCTGGTTCTTCTCCCACCACTTGTACATGTCTTTGGGCTGCCGGGAGCTGTTGGCGAACAGGCGGTAGGCCATCTCCATCGACTTGGTCTTGCTAGATGGGATGGAGCGGGTGGACAGGACCCCGTCGGCGACTTTGAAGCCTGCTCGGATCAGACTGGCCCAGAGGTTCTTCGTGGGGGCGCGGACCTTGTAGTGGGTGCCGTCCTCGTACCCATCTTGGAAGCGCAGCTCGTTGAGCTTCATGTCGAGCTGCACCCAGAGCTTGGAGAGTTCAGGCTCGAATCTCTTGATGTCGGCATCGGTGCCGGCGGCGAACCGCGAGCCGTGGCCTGTATGGAACAGCCAGCGGTGAGCGATGCGGGTGGAGCTGGGGGTCATGGGCTCTCCTCTTGAAGAGCGGTGGCTATCGAGGATCTACCACCGCCCAGATTCCTGTTCCGGTTTCCCGTCGCTGCCAAGGAGCTGGTAACGATGGGCACACTCCTCCCGGTCTGTGTGCCGGCCGGGGGGAGTATGGGGTGGGTAGGAGGCCCAGATGACATTCTCTGAGTGGTTGGCGACCCGTCGCCCTGGCAAGAACAAGCGCGGCGACTTGATCCGTGCGTTTCGCGAGAGGGGTGTCGTCAGCGAAGAAGATTGGCGTTCAACGCTGCCGGACAAGGACGCTTGGAAACAGTTCTCCAACAAGGAGAGGCAGGAGCAGCGCGCGATCCTGAGCGCGGGCCACGGGCTGTTCCGCAGCTACTACGACTGGTGCTTCAAGAACAGGGTGGAGTTCTCCCAGCCGAAAGAGCGGTCGCTCGTGCTCGTCTCGGTGTTGCTGGTGCGGGCCGATCGACCTGAGCTGGACGCTTGGGATCTCAACGGTCTGCCCGAGCGCACGGGTGTTCCCTACACGCGTTTCCACCGCACCTTGTTCTACTACGGCGATCCGCGCACCCTCTACGCGCTTCAAATTGATCTGGTCGAGGAGTGCCCTGATCGGTTCCGGCTGATGAAGTTCCGGCACGTAGTCACGGAGGAGAGTCGTATTTGCATCGCCACGAACGAAGCGGCACATCGTCTTGGGGCCGGATAGCGTTTCCTTGGATCGTGCCTCTCTCCGAGCTGTGGTCCGAGTCGGGTCTACAAAGGCGGTGGCGCGTCGAGCAGGTCAGTCGGGCGCTTTGGGTGCTCTGTCGAACACGGACCGGCGTCCGGCGGGGGTCTTCAGGGCGTTGGTGAAGGTGTCCCACTCCTCTTGCCCAACGTCGTCGGGCTTCTCGTGCTGGGAGCCCTTGAACTTGCCGAGGTAGATCACCGTGCGGGTGCCGGCGTCGTGGTCGGTGAAGCCGAACCCAACGTTCCCGTAGGTGTAGTCGGACGTGAGGTCTCCAGCGGCAGCGATGGCTTTGCGTAGTGCGTCGGCCGTCTTGACGAAGCGCGTGGGAAGTCCCTCGACGAGTTCGGGTTGGTCGATGAGGTAGGGCGCGTGCTGCGGGTCCAGCAACGCGTCTCGGAGGTGTTGCAGCTCGAACTCTAGGGTCTTCTCCCAGTCGTCGGTGCTGTACTCCAGCTTTCGGCGGGAGGGCTCGCCGAAGCCCTTTTGGCCAGCAGGTTCCCAGCGAAGCACTTCGGCACACTCCCCCTGTCTCTTGAGGGTGGCGCTCTCCTGGTCCTGGCGGGTGACGGTGAGCGTGATGATCGAGGCGCTCTCACGTTCAGCCTCGGTGGGTCGCGATGCGTTGGTGGTAGCTCGCGCCCAAGCGGTCCTGCTCGGATGCGATCTGTTCTGTCAGGGCGAGCATCTCGGGGCTGGTGTCGAGGCCGAGGGTGTCGAGGATCGTTTCGATCTTGATCTGGCCACGTTGGTAGCCGGTGAACAGGGCCTCGAAGGAACGCCTCTCGCACACGGTGCACACGCCTTCGGAGGCGATGCTGATGCCGCACGTTCGGCAGCGGGGCTGGGTGAGGATGTTCTCGGTGGTCCCAGGGGCGATGAGCCCTTGTGTCTCCAGCTTGCGGAGGTAGTTCTCTGGTGGGGCCGCGAACTTCAGGACGGTGCCAGTGACTGTGCCTTCGGTGCCTTCGACGGTGAGCCCATCGAAGGTGGAGCCCATGCTGATGGGGTTGGGCGGGGTGATCTTCTCGATCGTCGCGCGGTCAGTCAGGGCCTGCTGGACGAGCAGTTCGTTGTGGCCGTCCTTCTCCACCCACATGCCACGTGTGTTGCCGTCCATCTTGAACCAAGCTCTCTGACGCTCCTTGTGCGTCTTGACGATGTCCTTCGCGACCGTGGTGAGCCTCTTGCCGAGAACGGCGAGCATCGTGTCGAGCTTCACCGAGCCATTCACGTAGAGGTTGTATAGCTCATTGAACGCCTGCACGTGGCCCTTGTCGCAGTAGGAGCAGGCGACGCGCTGTTCGGGGTTCGGTTCCAGGGCGTTGGTGTCGACGCACCCACAAGGCTGCTGGGCGATGTCCAAGGCCCCTCGAACGAGCTGGTCGGCGCGCTCTTGTGTTTGGGGTGGCTCGAAGTCGGGGACCACGGACCAGTGCTTGGGGATCTGATCTCGGTAGAGATCGACGGCGCGCAGGTAGCCGTGGACCATGACGGAGTCGTAGGGCTCCTTGCGTAGGTGTTCCTCGGGGTTCCAGGGCTGTCCGTCGACGAGGAAGCGTTCGCCGTGCCAGAAGGCCGTGTCACCGAGCAAGTAGTGGTCTTCGCGCTCGGCTGCGGGGTCGATGGGTGTGACGCGGTCGTACCACTCGTCTTCAGGGATCGCGAGGTGGACGAGTCCGAGCTGCGTGAGCATCCGGGTCTGGGAGTCCAGCTCGATGACGCAGCCCTGCTGGTAGTGGTCTTTCATCACGCGGACCTTCATGCCGGGCCACGGTCCGTCGATGTCGAGCGCGGTGCTGCTCTCAAGGTCCCACTTCACGTGTGGGCCGGGGTCTTTGGTGTCTTGGAAGCTGTCCATCTCCGCCTGGGTCAGGGAGAGCTTGATGCCACCATCTTCGTAGACGGTGACCAAGGGCTCAGGTGTCGTCAGATAGACGCGCTTCCCCTTCCAGCGGGCGAGGCCCTGCTTGACGAGGACACGAGCCTTGGCTGGGTGGAGAGTGCCAACGCGGGACTCTGAGCCGTCGATGACGGCCCACATGGGGACTGGTTTGGACATGGGTACTTCCCTGATACGCGAGATCGGAGTGGTGGCGACCGCCCACGGTTGTGGGGCGTGTGCAGGTGAGTCGCTTCCGCGTATGGGAAGGGTCCAGTGCCTTGCGGCGGTGGGTGTGTTCTCTCCCGACCCGTTTCCGGGCAGGGAGGTGCCTGCACGTTGGCACTATACCCGAGAGGTTCCGAGAGTGCGGGGGGTTCAGGTATGCCCGCCCATGCGTAGTGGTGTACAGAGGAGAGCCACCGTGAAAAAATACATCGCTCGTGACTACCAGTGTGAAGCCGTCGACTTCCTTCTTGAAGAGGGCTGGCCCGTTGGTTTGGTCACGATCAACCCTGGTGCTGGTAAGAGCTTGGTGCTGCGTGCGACCGCCGCCTTGTCGACCCAGCGAGTTCGGATCCTGATCACGCCTGTTGAGGATGTGGAGCAACAGCTTCAAGAGCCCTGTGAGATCCGGATCGGCGGTAGGTTCGAGGGCCGTGTCTTGACTTTGGAGGCCGACCTTTGGGTCTGCCCAAGGGACAGCGACGTGGCCGCCGCCTTCAAGTCCTACATCAAGGATCCAAAAGGGAAGGTGTTCGTCACTACGCATGCCTCTTTCCGTAAGCATATCGGCCCTCTGATCCCCGCAGGCACGTCTGACTGGCACCTCTTGGGTGACGAGTTTCACCACTCGGGTGCGGAGTTGACCGATCTCTACCAGTTCACAGACCTCGTCAGAGATCGGGGGGGCGTGCTGCATGGTGTGACGGCCACGCCGCTCCGTTCGGACGGCCGACCACTGTCCTATGCGGATATCCCTGTGTTCAAGGTTCCCTACACCCGTCTTGTGGCAAGCCATCGGTTCCCAGAACGCATCGTCCACCGGCTCTACGAGCTGTCGACACCGGCTCTAGCCCCTAGCGCACGCCCTAAGAGCATCGATTTTGATCACATCGCTGGCTACGTCCGAGAGGTGGGGTTGCCCACAGTGTTGCGCGTGCCGGCAGGTGACAGCGCGAGGATGGCACGCGAGACCCGCCGTGCTCTGTTGGGAGCTGGGTACAAGTCGTCTGAGATCGTCGATGCCGTCAACGACAAGGATGCGTTCCGTCGTCGTCTGTCTGTCGAGCAAGATCTCACGGACTATGCGGACCGCACCATCGAAGTCATCATCTGCTGTGGTCGGATGGGAGAGGCGTCAGATTGGCCTTTCTGCACCCATGTGGTGACGTTGGGGGTCACCACCTCTCTGCCGGAGCTGCTTCAACGACTCGGACGTGCCCTGCGATGCAAGGAGCAGTTTCCGAACCACCCCTCCAAGAACACTTCCTACCTCACCATGTTCGTGGGCAAGCTCGACACCATGGATGTGGTTGAGCACCATCGGTTCACGGCTCGGCTCTTGGAGATCGCATGCGTGTTGGAGATAAGTCCTGCCAGCATCGCGTTTGCACGGCACTGGGAGGAGCTGGTGGCTGGCCTGAGGTTGCCTCCAGCTGTTCGCCCGAAGACGGTGCGCTCTTTGGGGGCAACGGACCAGCTCCACTACCGACAGGGGCGAGTAGTTGTCCGAGCCTTGGCCGCCTTGGGGTGTGAGACGGCAGAGGAGATGATCCAACTACTCTCCAACCACCCTGCTTGGAGTGTCGACGAGAAAGCTCAGATGGTGAAGGACATCTTGGAGCAGGAGACCCTGCGCAACCGCGAGCTTCGGAAGGCTTTGCTCGGCAGCGTCAAGCGGATCGTACGCAAGGTGCAAGAGGACCAACGCTTCGGCGGCCCCGTCGCTACGACCGAAGAGATCTACCACGACCACCTGCTTGAAGTGCTGTTGGAGGTTGCCTCCGAGTACAGCGATCAGCTCTGCCTACCGATCGCAGCGCTGTTCGGGAACGGTTTCGAGGGCGTGTTGACCCCAGGGGTGCTTCGAGAGGCTGTTCCCTACATGGAGCAGTGCCGCCGAACACTCAACCCTTTCCGAACCGATGAGCTGATCATCGATCGGATCATCAAGCCGTTCATCGGGGACCACGGGGCACCACCCAGCTTGGAGCACGGGCCACAGGACATCTCTCGATACCTTGGCACAGGGGTTCGATACACCTTGAGAGACTTGCACGTAGACCTCACCTCAAGGGGCTCCAGCTTGTTCCTCCTTGTCATGGCCTACCAGTTCGGGCTGCTCGACAGACCCCCTCTGGACCCAGTGGCGGTTCGTGAGATGGTGCTTCAGAATCCCAGGCGGGTCAAAAGTGCCCTCCAGCGCCTGGGACGCGGCTGTGCTCGAACCAACAAGAACGACCTCATCCGTTATCTGTCCGAGCCGGAGACGCGGTCCGCCCAAGCGTTCTGGGTCAACGGGCCTCACGGGCCTGAGTCGATCGCGGGCATCGAGCTGTCCAAACGCTTTGGGTGGCGGAGTCAGGACCCCGACAGCAGCTTGGCAGATATTTTGAGGTAGTGGGTTTAGTTTGAACCCGGGGCGCGTAGTACAGACGCAACCCAGGAGTTCATATGGGCCACCGCCCCACTTCAATCAGTCTCCGCGTCTGGGGCCCCGGTGCGATGTTCACCCAGCCTCACTTCCGTGCTGACCCCATGACCTACCCTGTGCCGACCCCATCCGCGTTGAAGGGTCTTCTGAAGCAGATTCACGGCAAGAAGGAGTTCGATTGGGAGATCGAGACCATCGAGGTCTGTAAGCCCATTCGATACTTCACCCAGAAGAACAAGGGCGTCCGCGACGAGAGAGACCGTGTTGGCGGGGAGCGGATGGGTTCCAAGCATACCTCCCTTCGATGCTTCACCTCCCTTTGCGACGTGGAGTACGTCTTCACGACAAGGCTCGTCGTAAACCCTCTGAGGACTACCGAGTCCTCGGCCGGCTACATCCAGCGGGTGCTCCGTCGGATGCGGAAGGGGCAGGAGTGGGGCAGTCCTCACTTCGGACAGCGGGGGTTTCCGGCTGCGTGGGAGCTGCTGGAGGAGGGTGCCGCCCGGCCTGCACCTCTCGACATCAACCTCGACATCGGACCCATGCTGTTTGATCTCAGGCCGATCAACCCAGCCAAAGACCAACGCCTCCCCCTATTCTTCGACGCGGAGGTGGTGGGGGGTGTGCTCCATGTCCCCAAAGCGTTGTACGACCGCGAGCGACCGTACTTCCAGAAAGCCAACGATGACGGCCGTGCCCGTCCTCGCCGCAGCGAACCCCAATCCATCAGGTCGAGGTAGTCATGCTCTTGCATCAGTTGATCCGTGCCGAGCGGCACGCACCCAAAGACCTCCCAAAGGGGTACTCCTCACAGAAGGTGGGCTTCGTCTTGAAGATCACCCCAGAGGGTGTCTTCCTCGGCTTTGAGAAGCAGTCGGGAAGTCGCGATATCCCCAAGATCAAACGCACCCGTGAGCTGCGGGCGCAAACCCTGTTCGACGACGCAACCTACGTTTTCGGGACCGGCAAGGTCGGACATGGTCGTGAGCAAGCAGCGGCACGCTACATCGACTACCGCGAGAAGCTCGCGGGGTGTCCTGGCCCCTACGCTAAAGCAATCCTCAAGTTCCTAGACAATGGGGACCGGCCGATCATCCTGCCTTTGGGATGTGAGGTGTCCGAAGAGGACTTAGAAACGCTCGCCAGAATCGAGCCCGCTCCGGTCTCCATGCCGATCCCGACGCCTCCTTTGCAGCTGAAGGGGGAGCTGACCACAGTCCACGCGACTTTATCCGGCTACGCCTGTCTTCTGGCCAATGCCAAAGCGAACCATCCGGCACCAGAAACCGTGCCTATCCTCCCTGTCGCAGCTACCGCGAAGGAAGTGTTCTTCATTGAGGTGGTTGGCTTGGAAGGGCGACATCTCGACGCGGATGTTCGGGCGTACCACCTCAAGCGCTTGGAGAAGCGGAACAACAAAGGCAAGGAGCCGCTCATCGAACCCTGTTCCATGTGCTACCAAGAGCGTCCTATCGCCCGGCTGTTCCCCAAGGTCAAGGGCATGCTTTTAGTCAGCTTCAAGCACCAAGCTTGGCAAGCCTATGGACGGGAGCAGGGCTACAACGTGCCCACTTGCACCGACTGTGTTGACAAGATGGCTCGTGGCCTCGAACACATCCTGAGTTCAAAGGCCCACAAGATCAACCTGAGTCGGGAGCTGGGCATCGTTTGGTGGGCGGACGATCTGAAGACGCCTCCAGCCGAACTTCTCAACACGATTTTGGACCCCAAGACCTCTGAGGCTGACCGGGCCTCCGCACTGGGCAAACTGCCCGACACCTCGCATCTGATGCTTGTCGAGACCATGACGGCACGAACCGCTTTGCAGCGCTTCTACACCGTGGACGGCCAAGGGCTGCGAGGACGCATCCAACACTGGCTCGACACGATGGGGCCGATGCCCATTTGGCAGGCGGGGGAAGAGATGGTGGCCCGCCACCACGATGGGCACCCTGCGAATGCTGAGGCGGTCCATCGTGCCCGTGCCCGTCTTCACATGATCCTGTTGGCGGGGGAAATTCCCTTACCTCTGGATGTTCAACACACCAACAAGGCTGACCGCATGCAGCTCCACAACGGGGAACGGCGGCGCAACCTTCGAGCCTTCTTCAAACAGGAGTCCCCCATGGACGTACAGACAGTCGCTGCCGAACAGATTGATGCATCAGATGAGGAGGCTGCTGATGCCCTCATCACGCCGCCGAGCTTTTACGACTGCGATGAGAAATACTACTTCCTCCTCGGGGTCATGTTCGGTAAGGCTGAGGCCAACCAAATGCGCTCCCAGACTGCCCAGCCTCTTGGTTCAACGCACCTTCAAGGCGCTTCGAGGGGCCGTCAGCAAGCCCTCAGCACCATCGACCGCTACTCCAACATCACGATCGGCAAGCGGCGAGTCACGGACAACTTCATCAGCTCCCGTCGGGCGATGTTGACCCAGTACGAGCTGGAGATGGGCAGGAAGGCTCCGAAGAAGGCTTCCGGTGATCTTCGGCAAGTCATGATCTATGGATACTCCTGCTTCCGCGCTTGGGACCGAGAACGGATCAAAGCCGCTGTTGCTGCGAAAGCGGTCCGGGAGGCCGCAAAAGAATCTGCTGCGCAGGGTTCAGTTTCGGACATTCACGCGTAGTACACACGTGCCTGGAGCACCCTACACCGCCAACCCACTGGAGGCTTTGATGCCTTTCGAGACTGATTTTTACGGGCTTCCCGTCTCCACCACGAGCCGAAAAGTCCTCGTGTTCCTGCTGGATGTCGTGATGTCCAATCCCAACGGTGATCCTGCCAATGGAGGGGCTCCGCGAATGGACCCTGTGTCGCAACGTGGCTACATCAACCACACAGCATTGAAGCGCAAGGCGCGTGACTACATGCAGATGGTCCGCGACGACGTGCACTACTACTCCAAGGGCAACAACCTCACTGAGTTGCGTAAGAACAAGACCGCGAAGGAGTTGTGCGACCTGTACCCAGACCTTCGTCTTTTCGGAGGTGGCGTCGGGTCGGGGTCACCCATCAAGGGCCCGTGGCTGGTCACCAATGCTCGCTCGATCGACAAGATCGATCCCATGATCATCCAAGGCACTTGCATCGCCGATCAAGTGCGGAGGCGCAAGAACACTGACGGAGAAGATGAGTCCTACATGGGAGCCAACTTCCCCTCCCGGGTGGTGGTGCCCTACGGACTTTACAAGTTCACGGCCAAGTTCAACCCCGCACTGGGGAAGCTGTCAGGGATCACCTCCGACGACATGGCACTGTTCAACGAGGCCGTTCTTCAGTGCTGGGAACACACCCGCTCAACTGCACGGCCCGAGGTCAACCTCCGCCGCGCCTACTTCTTCGACTTCGAGTCGCAGCGCGGCACCGTGCCTGAGCACGTGCTGGAGTCGATGATCAATATCACCTCCGACGGCGAGCCCGAGTCGTTTGACGACTACGACATCGACCTCGACCTCTCGCGCCTACCCGATAACGTTCGGTTCTTCGCCTGGGAGGACGGGATCGTCGCTGGCCGTGACGCTCTCGCTGCCAAGTAGTTGAAGTTGCTCTCTGACAACCTGTGCGAGCGCCTCTGTGGTGTCCGAAAGGCCGGCAGCGCTCGCACTCGGCGTAACAACGCTGCTATACCGAATTTTGAAGCGGGTGCGGCAGACTACCAGCACCTGGAAAGAGCGTCGAAAGACAGGCGCTCGCAAATGGCCTCGAAAACGCACAGTGCGAGCCCCTTTGGGGCGGGGCCCTCGCTCCCTGGGCAACCATGGAGCGCGTGTTGGAACAAGGCCCGGCCGATGAAGGAGCGGCCCAAGCACGAGGACTCGCTCCCTGGGCAACCATGGAGCGCGTGTTGGAACAATGCGGTCGTGGCCCAAGTCGGAGGACGAGATGCGAACTCGCTCCCTGGGCAACCATGGAGCGCGTGTTGGAACTATGTAGTGGTCATTGCTGCCCGTCGGTCCCATCCCTCGCTCCCTGGGCAACCATGGAGCGCGTGTTGGAACGGAAACATGGTGCGGGAAGAAGGTCCGTCTACCTCACAAACTCGCTCCCTGGGCAACCATGGAGCGCGTGTTGGAACTCTACGGTGCCGAGCTGGCGCTTCTGCGCGATCAAGTCCTCGCTCCCTGGGCAACCATGGAGCGCGTGTTGGAACGAGCAGCCCTGCGCACACGCGGCGGCCGTGCGGTGGATCACTCGCTCCCTGGGCAACCATGGAGCGCGTGTTGGAACAGGTAGATGCTGTAGTGAGTGGCGGAGGCTTCGATCTCGCTCCCTGGGCAACCATGGAGCGCGTGTTGGAACGGAGAAGAC
>Ga0307983_1000787_pt1 | contig 15122 bp, 14 predicted proteins | sample OrgLakmetagen991_FD_201845 | JGI IMG/M metagenome (GOLD analysis project Ga0307983, IMG submission 201845) | Saline water microbial communities from Organic Lake, Antarctica - #991 | ecosystem: Environmental > Aquatic > Non-marine Saline and Alkaline > Saline | place: Antarctica: Organic Lake...
CCCTATCTTCCTTTGTTTTGAAAACACTGGAAATGAGTGAGGGGCGAGACAACCGTCCATTCCACCGTCTTTTTACATTAACCAATAATATAAATGTATTGGTTAATGTATCGCCGTGCTTTCAATCATAAAACCGTATCCCTTCTCCTCGAAACCTGACCGGTTTTCTTATAGCCCTTTTACTCCTCTCCTCTCCTCTCTTCTTGTAAACCCGCTTCTGGATCGTATCAAATTCCCTTAATGCTATCGGCAAAACTGTCTTCCGCTTACTTGTCCTTGGCTTTAATCTCACCTTCTCGTCCTCAAGTAAACGAGAAGGTTCTCGTTGATTACGACGTTGGACTCTGTTATCAGTCGTTAATTCACTCCTATTTCGAGTACTACTCGATTTCGGTGCTGATGTAAACGACAACTCCCTCGCTAAGTATGTGTCTTTCAACATATCTCCCGTATCCACATTTTTCAATTTAAATCTATTAAATACTTTGTCAACCACTTGATAAACGTCAGAAGAAAACCTGACCGAAGCACTCCCTTTGTCAAATACACTTCGATTCACTTGTCGACGAACATAATCACCAATTTTTACCTCTCTATTATCCTCTACTTTGGGTCTTGCTTTAGGTTGAGGTACTGCCTTGTTTTGAAACACACTCAAGGGTAACACCCTTGTGTGAGAATGTTTTTGTTTGTTGTATCCTTCCACCAGCTTTGGTATTTCGTCCACAAATCGAAAGTTGTCGTTGGCAAAGTAGGATATGTTCAAAATCTTCCAAAGAGTCTGATTAAAACGCTCCACCAATGCCTGATTCTGCTTCTTCTGTGTTCTCACAATCGGTATTGACTCCTTCTTCAAATAAGTTGTGACAGAACCCATAAACTCACGTCCATCATCGGCATAAAAAGTAATCTGACAGTCTTCACAAGCATTTCTGTAATCACTCACTATTTTCTTGATGTGAGGTAGTATTGTCACTGGCTTTTTGTTTGCTATCGGAAATGACCAAGCATATCTTGATGTAATATCCACTCCATTCAACAAAAACTTCTTACGCTTATTGTAACCACTGTATTTTGATATATCCATCAAGTCGATTTGACAACCACCGATCGACCCAAAAGCGTATCTTATGGGTATCGACTGAGTAGAGGCTGGTTGACCTCTCACTATCTGAGTGCTTGCTCTATTTTTCCAAAAGTCTACTACCTGCTTCTTTCGCAAACCAAGGTTTTCTTCTTTGGCTCTTGTCCATAGTTTAATGGCAGATGTTATCAAAGGTTCACTAGCTAGTTGTTGTAAACGTTCCATATATTTTTATGGGATAAAAATATATAGATTTAGTTAATTAAGACTGTTTTGTACATTTTTCCATTCATCATGCTTTCTATTTTCTTTTGGTGACGTTCCAATTGACGTTGATAAAACTTTTCTGTAAATCTCGTTTTGATTACTTTCTTGTTAACACTTGACGCAAACTTAAATCCTGTTCCTTCTTTTTGCTTGTTGATTTTGACTACTATTTCCTTTTCCTTTGGTCGTTCCAGGTCTAACACTGTACGAACATAGGCTTTTCCTCTCTTATATTTGTTGACATTCGTTCGCTCACTGTATTGTATAGACTCGCCAATCAATCGGGTCTCTACATCTTTTAATTGTTGAAGCTTGGTGTAATACACCATTGCTAGTGGTTTGTATTGATAGTCAGTTCCCCATCGGTCCACTGGATTATCCACATTCTCATTGTGAGTCCTCATCCTATCTTCGATGGTGGTAATGGTCATCCCAACGTATTCTTCGTCGTCCTTCCACATCAAATACACCCAACCTACTTTCGCCGTTGTTGGCTTCAATAGTGTCGGATTTGGGTCCTCGGTCTTCCACTTATATACTCTTGTAGTGTGCTTCTCTAGGAAAATATGGTCCAGACGAGTGGCTCTCGTCAACATCGTATAAACCATGTTTCGATTCATCCTTGGATGGTCTAGGTCCATCAAGGTGTATTCTTCTGTTATCCGGTCTCCTTGAACACAATGGACATTAACACAATGTGCTATTTCCACTTCATTGAAAGTCGTCTGTACGACCTCACCCTTTCGATTCTTTATCTCCATTTTATTACTGTCTATCTTTCTTAATACTGGGAAAATAGCACTGTTGAAAATACCTTTCTCATGAACATTTTTTATCCCTCTAATCATTCTATAATTATCGACAAATCGTTCATTGTACTTCCGTTTAGTCGACTTCAAAAAACAGACTGCTCGCTCCTTTTCTGTACTAATTGGTAGACTAGATGGTAATCTACCAGTCTCCTTAAATTCAGTCACCTTATCATTCAACTCTTTGGTGCCTCGACAGACACCTTCAATAAACTTCTTTCGCATTATGTTGTGGTCGCATAATCTCTTGAAATACTCTTTGTTTTCCATATCATAAAAACGACCTGAATTCTCACCATTAAGAGTAAACTCACATGAAGTATTGATTGACGGAGTTTGTATGAACTCTCCTGCTATTATTAAACGGACACCTTGTTCTTTCAGTCGACACAAATTACGATAAAAACTCGGGGACACTAGCGAAATCTCCTCCACAAACAAAACGTCTGGAAGTGCCCGTCGTTCGGCTTGATTCTCATGAAAAAAACTAGCCAGCACTTTCGAGTTTTCCTCAATAGCCACGTTCTTTTGAAGTAAACTGACAGCATTGTATGCCGATGATAGAACATAATATTTTTCTTCTGACCTCTGAGCACATCTGATTAATTCTTCGAAGGTTGTCGACTTTTGATTCCCAGCACCACCTTCCAAAAACAAACACTCACCAGAATCGTAAAACGACTGTATCAATTCTTCCACATCACCACGACTAACTAGTTCGCCATTGATGTACCCCTCCGTCTCTCCCTTAAAATGTACATCCGGAACTTCCTTCCAGTCCATCGCTTCCAGAACTGTGGATATCCTCATTCGTTTGTACTGGGACACTCGTGTCATCACCTTGGTCTCCTCTTTTTTGGAGAACTTAAGAGAGTCAATTGGTCGAAGATTCCATCCTGTTACTGAATCAGTTCGGACACTCTGGATGGTCGATGTTAGTGGGTCATAAAGTCTATCTATCATCTGTAAAACTATTTGTTTACCTTTCGCATGAATGTAGCGCATTATCGGAGCATAATCGGTTATCTTCATTTGGTATGTCTTATGGCACACAATGTACATTCCTTCCTTTTCATAATATGTCAACCCACCTTTCGGGTCTTCATTAATGTCCTCCAAATCGTACACGTGTCCATATTCACTTTCTAAATACTTGACTTCCTGTTCATCTTCGGTCAGACAAGAACGAACTTGAGGGTATTGGTTGCGACCCAGGGTACCAATCCAATTAATCAGCAGTGAACGGGCTGGTCGAGAACAAATTTTATTCTTTTCAATGTCCTCCTCTGTTCTCGGAAACAATTCCATGACTTGTCTCGCAAAATTCTTGAGTATATAAGCATTAATCCATAAACTGGAAACATGTTGTAGTTTAATCTGATGATTACTCAGCCAACCCTTCTCCATCAACCATCGTACATATTTTCCCGGTAACCACTGTTCTCTGTCCCATAAATCACTGCCATCAACCAGGAAATGGCGTTCGACCAAGTAGAAGGCATTCATGCGAACAGTTCCGTCGTATTTTTCAATCAAATCAAACTCTTCATACATCGGAATAACATCTTTGTCGTCCATTGCCATTATAGCTTCAATGTAACAGCAATGGTAGTCGTATGTCTCTGGTGTAGTATCTATAAAATCAGGTGGATTAACACATTTCACCAGTGGGGTCGTACAAAACTTAATCAAACACTTTTGGGTCTCAGGTGTGTAATGACTCTTGTACAGTTCTCCAATAAATATTTTTGCCAAACTAGCACCCATCATAGCCCATGTCTGCCCTCTAAACTGAAAATCATAGGACGGGTGAGTCTTAAAGAGTTCGCCACATACCTTTTGACGGTCAAAAAGGTCTTTATCCGTGGCCACAAATTGTTGATTTGTCGTTGGATGATAAAAACTCGTTAGCTGTTTCGTTCCTGGATTCATATTCATACCGAACGGTCGACGAAGAGTTGCTTTCATCGTGCTGAAAAATAAATCTGTTACATCGTTCAATGGAAATAGGAGGTTGTGGTCAGACTTAAACTCACCGATGGACATCTCGTACAATTTATCTTTCAATTCTTCATCAGACACCAAGTGCTTGCGGTTGTTCTTTGGGACATCCAAATGTAAGCCTCGATTCTCTCCTAAATTTGTCACCAATCGCTTGTTATTGCCGTAAATTGGATGACAATGCCCATCATTCGCCATAAACACATATGTCAGTCCCTTTTTGTGATTTTTGCGACATCCCATGCGAACTTTGACATTCATTAGGCCATCACAAATGTATAGTGAACAGCACTCGGAATGATACTCTTCTATCACTTTTACCAACACTTCGATTGGTACAGCGGTGTCTTTATCAATGTTAATACCAAATTTTAAAAATTGTGTGCGAAGCAAGGATTCATTTAAATGATTGCGCCTATTATTGTCCCGAGCATTTCGGGCCTCACTTAACATATAGTTAATGACACAATTCAAATGATAATCGTTCTCAACTTCTGACAAAAACTTGTAGTTGTAATAATTCTCCAGTATATATTCTGCTCCACGCAGATTCATTAGGCCAAAATCAACATCGGAATCAGTACTTACTTCAACCATTGATTTTATTTGACTTTCGTGGAGAACTACGCCTTCAAGAGATTCATTTTGAGTTTTGGCCCACTCCAAAAGCCGTTCGCCAATTAGCTCCAAGCGACCCGATATTTTCTCGAGATACTCCTTTCCAGCATCGTTCCTTGATAAAAAATCTTTCTCCATTGTCGGCACTCGAATGCGTGCTGAAAACTCCTTCCAATCCGTTTTGTTCTCCTCACCAGGTAATCCAGACACCAGCATCTTGTACCGGAAATGATAAATACTCGTATTGTTGACTCGAAACGTCAGCTTCTTTCTCAGCTTATTCCCATCCAGATAGTACTTTCCACTCTGCCAAGCCTTCACAAAGGTCCCTTTTTGACCTCCTTTTGTCCAGTACAACACCGTCTTGAACTTACCATTATCCTTCTCAATAGACACATAGGCATTTCGCTTTACTACACGCTCCAATCTTGGTCCTAAAATCTTTATGGAATCCTTTTTACGTCCATGAAGGGCAATAACTTTGTATTCTGACATCTCTCGCAAAATGTCTCACTCTATATTTACTCCAGAAAAAAATATCTTTAACCTAAATAAATTTTTTTATATTCTATATATTAAATTTAGAAAATAAAAATCAAAAATTAACCTTAATTGTTCTCATAATGACTGAAATGCTCCTCATACTCCTCCATTGTCATATTACTTTCCTCTAAACAATATGATAATTACTGAAATGCTCCTCATACTCCTCCATTGTCATATTATTTTCCTCTAAATAAGCCTCAATACGTTCCTGCTCCATCTGAAGACGGGTCTTAATCAGACACAAATCATCATCAGTGTGAGTACACTTACCTTTTAATGTAAATACACCAATATCACTACATACTTTACAATACACATCGAATGCCCATAACAGTCTCTCAATCACACCATGTTCACAAACATCATCCTTGTAAAAATCACATTCACCACAATCCAATTTCATTCCCATATTGAATGGTCCCTTGTATCCTAACCACATTTTATGTTGTTCCTCCTTCTTTTGATGTTCAACCAAGTCCAAAAATACGTAAGTGTTCATCTTTTCCTTCACTATATTTACTTCTAAAGAAATATCTTTAATATATTTTTAGTTTAGAAAATAAAAAAAACAAAAATTTACTCAATCCAACATTTCCATCGCCTTCTTAGTTACCTCAAAGAACGCTAAACGCTTTTTAATCTGATCATCATTATAACCTTTCTTCTTCAGTCTATACACAAAAGAACGACGAGCCATTTCCTCCTTTCTTTTACGAGCCCATTTTAGCTTATTCTCACGATTACGCTGTTTTGCCTCATCCTCTGTCAAATGTTTCTTAGGACCACGCTTCTTTTTCTTACGAGTCAAATTCAACGTTATCTTTGGTACTAAAGTCAAAGTAATTTTATCTTGACCATACTTCTCGTTTGCTATTTTCATTTCTTCGTCTGTTAAATAACTCATTATATTCTATATTAATACTATAGAATAAAATATCTTCAAATCAATTTATTTCAGCTTTATACCAGGTTTTGTAAGACATTGATAATAAGAGTCATGTACAAACTCTCCAGGAAACGATGATGATGTCGAATATTCGAAAACTTTATATTTCCTGATGGAAAATAAGAATTTAATAATGTGTACCCTGTTGTCTTCATTCCGCAGAGGACAATGTCTGTAAAGATGATAGATACTCTTCATATCCCCATGTACCTCCTCAATAAAATACTTCCATTCTTCAAAGGCTTTTTCATCCTTATCAACAGGCGTCGAAAAACTCATCATTTTTTTATTACCTTATACTATAGGTTTAGAAATATATTTTTATGCCCAATTTCAATCTCATTAAATCCGACGCCCATCGATGGCTACAATCTGTCAAGTCTATTCCCAATATATTCACCGGACCTCCGGACTTGGCAGAAACCAAATTTGATAATCTCCAAGATTACGAAAAGTTCCTCTATGAAACCGCTAAACTCATGCTAGAAAAACTAGACCCTCACGGATTCGCTTTTTTCCAATTCACAGATAGACGAAGAGCAGGAGAATGGGTTGATAAATCATACCATATCATGAAAGCTGGAAGAGATACTAACACCCCCTTAAAGTGGCATAAGATAATCGTGTTTGGTGACGTAGGACGTGTTAACATTCACAGACCCACTTATCAACACTATTTATGCTTCTCTAAAAAAGGCAAAATGTCAGCTAGAACTCCAGATGTGATGAAAAGTGGTTTAAGGGCTCATAAAAACGCACATACTGGTGAAGGTTTACGTCATGTATTTGACTTCCTCGACAGAAGGAGTTCCAAGAAAGAAATCATTGACCCTTTCTGTGGTTGGGGTTCTGCTTTAGTTGAAGGTCTAAAAAGAGGGTATAAGGTTACAGGGATTGATATAGATAAAGATGCGATTGAATTGTGTCAAAGAAGACTCTCTATGTACTGTTCCGGCGACGATGATTAGTAGTACTTCGACTATTATCAGTTCTAGTTCTGGTTCTGGTTGTGTTATTAAACATGCTTACAGTACACTCACTTTTCGTCAGATGTTCTAGTATCTTCTCACTAACCAACAAAAATGTTAGGATGGCATTACCGATGACAAAGCCTGTGGTAAATTCCACCATTATAATTTTGACATAGATTTTTTATCAAAATTATAAATACAACTGAAATATTGATGAATTATCTCTCCGCCCATCTTATTCATTGACAGATATTTTTATATCATATTTCTCTACATTCTTCTTATGTTTGGCTGTCCTACGATGTTGGGGTAAATGCTTTTTATGAACACTTTGGCCACATGGTATACATATCACTTTATTGCTCACTGCCTTTACCTCCATTTCACCCAATCTTAGGCTCTTTATCTCCTCAATACTCCCTTCGTAGATAGTTACTTTCATCTTCTATACTATTACTAAAGATTCTTTTTTTTAACTATCAAACACTTCTTGATTCCACATTCAGCACACTTAGCATGCTCCATGGCCCTTCCATTCTTAGCTACAAAGGGAGTTGCTTCACCATCATTGGGTGTCTTCTTTCTACACTTCACACAGTACATTATATTATTACAAATCATTTTATATTTTTTTTTCTTCATGGGGGTCCCGCCAACCTCTATCCTGACGTAGATACCAAGACAACCAACCAGGACTTCGCACCCTCCTTAACTCGTGCTCTTTTTGTAACTCTGGAACACAATAGGTGGTATAGTAGACTTGGTTAGCATACATGTAATCACGGTCTATTTTCGCTCTTAACTCTTCAAGGAAGTACATCCTGTGAGGATTATTCTTTTTCTTACTCTTCTTTCCCATATATTATTATGAAAGAAAATGGTTTAAAATGGTTTAAAATGGTTTAAAATGGTTTGAAATGGTTTGAAATGGTTTAGGAGTGTCTTTCAAAGACTTTTATTTTTTCTCTCTTTCAGGTTGGAAAAAAAAATTGATTAGAAATATTTAACAAAAGTATACTAAAACTGTGACAAAAATGACCGTTCGACGACCAAAGATTACTTTAAAGCCTACTTGTAAACCAAAACCAATAAAGCCTACTTGTAAACCAAAACCAATTAAAATTTCAAGGGAACCAGAGTTTTACAGCCTCATGTATAAAGGTAAGTATCGACGTTTCATACCATATAAGTGGTAGAATTACAAAGTTATTTATAAATTAATACATAACTTTATTTATAAAACAAAGAACAGTTTGTTCTTTATTATTTATTCCATAAGTAAAATGAAAATGGTATATATTATATAATAAAGAAAATAATAATAAACAAAGAACAGTTTGTTCTTTATTATTTATTCCATAAGTAAAATGAAAATGGTATATATAATATAATAAAGAAAATAATAAACAACAAACAATTGTTTGTTTTATAATATTTATTCAAAACCATACATAGTCCCCTTTATTATACAGTCCTATTGCTTCACCCAGTTGACTAATGTCGTCGATTTCGTCGACTCCAGGATAGTTAAAAATCTTGTCGTTCTCTTTATTTACCACGTACTTATTACCGAGTGTGTCAAATGTAGCAAACTTTTGATATTCTTCTTCAGATTCTTCAGCATCAGAAGTGTGTTGTTCTGCCACTAATTCTTCTTCGGGCGATTCCTTGACTCCCTTAAGTAATTCAAGTCGACGAGCCTTAGATACATAACCTTCATATGAGACATTATCCTCAGAGTCTTCATCGTCATCGTCAGAATCACATTCTGTGTTATTAAGTCGGTCCAAGAGCTGACCGATTTCCTGACGTTGTTTTGATGTGAACTTAATGCTTTTCATTAAATCGATGAACTTTTCATACTTTGTTCTACAATTATCTTGATGACGCTTGAAAGAATTTGGATACTTTGTTTTGAAGTCACATTTAGTACACACCAACATGCCTTTTTTATCTTTTTTTGGAGCAAGATGAGACACTTCATCATGTTCATTCTTCAAGTGATTGATAAAAGCACCTTTCCGTTGATAGGTTTTGAAGCAATGCTGGCATTCAAATGACATCTTATTAGTAATAAACTACAAACAGTTGTTTATAATTATTTCTAAAAGTAAAATCAGAATTTTATATTATATAATATAAAAAGAAAATAATAAACAACAAACAATTGTTTGTTCTATAATATATAATTAAAAAATATCTTTAAGCTCTTTTTAATTCAATGACCTTTTTGTTCAAGCTCTTCAATCTATTATTTTATTATGAACATATGGAAAAATGATAAAAACCATATGTTCATTTCTTTTTATTGAATGTCAATAAAAGAACTTCTCGAACTATAAAATAGTTCGTCTTCTTAATTTTGAGAAAGTAAATGAGAATTTCTTCTAGAATAGAAATATGAAAAAGAAGTTTAACAACATTGTTGTAAAAGAAGTTCCTATATGAATATTCCAAAATATCTTCAAGCTCTTCAATCTATTATTTTATTATGAACATATGGAAAAATGACAAAAACCATATGTTCATTTCTTTAACCCAAGGAATGATAGGGGACAAACAATAAATACAAAACAATGTACTCAATGAATCTCTATTAACCCAAGAGATAGTGAAGGGATTCTGTGTACGCAAGAAGAAGTTAGTTAAATAGGTGCTGTATGTACACAAAAATATAAATGTGAGATGTTTTTAATCCAGAAATTTAATTCCACTGCCACTTATACCTTTACCTTTCTTGTCTGATATCTTTTTAGCAATGCGGTAATTAATCATTGCTGGACCAGTAATAAAGCCGATTGGGTTAAGGAAAGCTCCAGCCCATTTCAAGGCATCCTTCCATCCATCGCCACTCTGACAATCTCCGCAACCACCGACCTGCTCAACCTTTTCAATAACTTTAAGGAGTTGTTGAGGTGTCTTAGCCTCCTTTACTTTCTTAAGGATATGTGGTTGAGACAAAACCTGAACAGCTTTATCTTTTTGAGCCTGAGTGCTTTTTTCAGCGAGACCAGAGCCGAAGATTTCACCAACAATATCAGAGCCAACTTCGGAGCCAGCCTGAATGAGTTGAGGGGCGAAGATAGCTCCCAAACTAGCAAGAATTGAGCCACCTTTTTTGTTGGCACCGACAGCCGATTTGGAAAGTGTCAGGACACCTCCCTTACCATTGGCTTTGTTGCGCAATAGTTTATTTTTGGCGTTTTTGGTGATGAGTAGTTCATCAGGTCCATCAAGTTGTGAATGTTTAAGTTTGATGGCGATGGGTGTTGAGCTCATAACAGCTCTTTTGAGCCGTTGTTTTTGGCCAGGAGTTAATTTGACTTTATGTGAGACGTAATTGGTCATATTACTTTATACTTAAAGAGAAGATTAAAAAATGTCTTTTGAAAGTGACAGATATTCTTGATCATCAATGACATTTTGAGATTTAAGTTCATTAAGTAGTTCACTAAGCTCTTCAACTAATTCTGGAGCGTTATTACCTTGTTTAATAAGACCAATATTTCTGAGAGCTTTCTTTTTGAGTTGCTTGGGGTCATTATCGACTCTAATCGGGATTCTACCTTGAACTAGTTTGCCCTTACCACTTTTATTATCAGCAACAGATAGTTCAGCCAGCATGACGAGGTGTTTATAGTCCTTCATAGCCTGAGGGTTGTATTTTTTCTTGGGATTATATCTTTTGGTAAGCAGGTCATAGAGATGAGGATGTAAGTCGCCGTCACCCACTTTCTTACCATCTTTTGTAGCATGTAGTTTCATTTGTTTCAATTTTGGCAGAGAGATACGGAGTTTACCGAAAGTACCATCGGAAGCCATTTTGAGACCTTGTCCTTTTTGACGACGTACTTTAGCTTTCGGAGCATCAGGGGCGACGTTAAAAGCACCATTTTTGCCGATAGGAATTTTGTTTTTGACAGCCTTGCGAGCCAATCGGAACCATCTGGTAGAGCCAACATTGACCATGGATGGGTCGTTAGGTTTGCGAAGTTCTCCAGGGACAGTGACTTTTGGATTGGCTGTGCCAGCTGTTTTGCTTCTGATACGTTTGACCAGTTCGGGAGCGAGAGAGACGAGGTAGGGTGGTTGTTTGAGACCTTCAAAAATGTTGATATCGTTATCATCGTCGTCGTCACTGACTTCCTCTTTAAATACATCTTTGAATTCTGTTTTCATTTTGGCATCATCTCTGGTTGTTGAAGTACGTCCTTCATTCTTGAGCGTTATTTTTGATCTTTTTAGTGGTGTGTTTGAACGTGTAGGAGTCTGTTGAGTAGTCTGGTTGGAGATTTCAGTGGCAATTTGACGTTGAGCAGAGAGAACATCAGTCACCAATGCTTCCAGCATCTTGTCGTCATTATCTAGAAGCAAACCTAGAAACTTGAGAACAGCAGGAATAGTGTTATTTCTGAGCTGTGTCAGGGAGTTATCCTTATCAGAGTTGGGAGGTAGCTTGATAGACCTTTCAATGTCACGAACTTGTGACATAACGGAGCGGATAGCAATTTTCTGGGAGGGTGTGGCAGGTTCTGGTAGGTTGTCAATGATAATAGCAATAGTGCTTAAAAGGGACTTTTGAATACCCATCTCATTGAGCAATTGAAGGACCCCAGCAACGAAATCCATGCCTGTGGTGGCGATGTCTTGAATAGTGCCGACTTCATCTTGAAGACTGGTAACTGGTAGACTAGCGGGTCCATCCTCTTCTTCATTAAGAGTGGGCTTATCTTCAAGGACAACCTTTTCATATTCTTCTTCGTTTTTGTTAACTTCATCCAGGTCATTGAGCATTTTCTGTTGTTTTGCCTTTTCTTCGGACGTTAATTGGTATAATTTCGAATAGTCATTCTGGACAGCGAATACTGAATAAGGAATTCTTGAGCGTAGTAAAGACGCAATACTTTTTAAATCTGAATTCAGATTAGGCATGTTTTTATATAATATATGAATATATAAAAAAATAATGAAAAGCTGAAAGAAAATTCCCTACTTAATTGAACGAACGGTCAATCGAAATTCATGGTTTTCACCGTTAAGGTCAATCTTTCTTCCTAGGTTGTCTACTAATTTAAATCTAATAGTTTGTTTAGTAGATTCAGAGATTTGATACCAAATAAAATTATTAATATTAACATCAAACTTTTTGTTAGCTCCAACGATGGGGAGGAAATCAAAGATGATCTTATCACTCAGACCATTGACAAAACTTTGGTTAACCCAATCACACACTAAATACCATCTATCGATGTTATTGGAAAAGTTTGGAATGGATGAAGACGATTGAGAAGCACTGACAACACCATCACCAAAACCAAAAATAAGTCGTGGATTGCTTGGATTACCGGCATCGGAAAGGTCAAAAAGGAAGGTGTTAGCACTACTTTGTATATCGTTGTCAATAGTTATATCCATTTTGTTGGTATTAGAGTTGTTGAGTAGCCTGATACCAAAAAGAACGTTGCCAAAAGTGGGGTCAAGGTCTACTTTGTTTTCGGCATATTGACTCTTTTGAAGGAGAACGTCGAGGTCCTCAACACTGTACTTACCATTAGGGATGGGGACATTAATCCAGGATGAACCATTGTCATGAGACCAGCGCATATTGTAGTTTTGGTCAAAGTTATTATCAGCATTCCACCCACTAAAGGATGTTATGGCGACTTCATATCTCAAACTGTCCAGTTGTAATGTCTTTTGAAGAGGGACAGTAAAGTCCGACGGGTCAGTGATAATTCCTCGGTTGACAAGGTCCCTTGTGTTAAAACTGTAATGAAAAGCCATTGTATAATGTAAACAACTATTTTTCTTGAAGAATATCAGGATTATTTTGTAATAGTTTCTGGATAGGCACAAAGTCATTTTCTTCGTCAACCCAAACCTGATTAAAGTTCTTTCTGATTCTGAGGAGAGGAATATCGGTTCGTTTATCGAGGAACAAAAAAGAGTGTTTGTCTTCAGTGGCTTTATTAAAGATTTCCTTAAAATGTTCTTTATGTACGAGGGAGTGTTCGGAAGTTAAAAGGTCTACGTCAGTTTTTGAATTTGGTTTAAAAATCATGAAGTAATTACAATTTCTCCTGATTATCGGACTCACTTTGTAAAAATCTTGAGTAATGTAAATGAGCCCCATATTAAAATTACGTGCTTTAATAAATGCGTCTTCGAACCACTGTTGATTCTTCTTACTCACCATATCATCGATGAGACAAAGATGCGAAATAGATGTATCAAGTTCTTCCATCTCTGGGAGTTGTTCTGGTTCGGTAATGAGGGTGTAAAGACTGTATTCTTCTCCTATTTGCTCACTCATTTGTTTTTGGAGTGTGTTCATAATTTTCATGAATGTCTTGTATTTCATCTGGTTGGGACTACCAGTACAAAGCCAAATATGGTCTGCTTTGATTTGACGAGCAGTGATAGCCCCTAAAATCGCATTAGTTTTACCAATTCCAGACGCACCAGTAATGATGACTCTCGGTGGACCCTCAAAACCCTTATGTTGAGGCATTAGAGGGGCATTGTTAGTATCAGTAGGTGTATAATTAGGGTTGAGTGAGCGGACTATATCATCCATATTGGTTACTTCAGAGAAGGGATTATTCATTATTATACAAAATAATATATAATATTGAAATAGAAAATAATTAAGAGTTTACTTAAGTGAGATAAGCGTAGTACCAGTGCTATACGAGTACTCATATTCCTTGGCTGAATAGACCTGAACCATGACACGGTAAGGACGATCAACATCGGCCGAGGTACCCCATTCGACCTCAATTTGGGCTCTCTCAACCTTTTCGAAGGGTGAGCCTTGGATGTTAGAGAGGTCGAAGACGAAGAGTGAGTGCTGAGTGAGCCAGTTTTCAGAAGTAATGGATGATGAACCGAGAGTCTGTTGATCCATGCCAGCGGTACGATAGATTTCTTGAACAATGCGGGAAGAACCATCTATGGAAGGGGCATAAGGGCGAGCTTGTGGGACACGATGACCATTGACACGAAGGGTCACACTGCTTAAATTAGGGGATTCCTTGTTGGCACCGAGGGTGTCGAATTCGAGGGGGTTAAGTTTGGGGTCAGTGACACGGTCAGTGAACTGAAAACCAAGTACGACTTTCACTGGACGGCTAGTGTTGGCATCAACTTGATAAGTCTCAGTTCCACCGCCTGTAATTTTTAGACGACTGGTGAAGTAGAGTTCTGGAACAACCATTTGACGGGTAACGACAGAGCTCTCCTTGGCCTTTTTGAGGAAATTGGCGTAAAGTTCAGGCGATGGCTTGACCTTAGAACCCCATAGACGAATCGACTTGATGTTGAGTTTGGCATCAGTTGAAAGAGCTGAACCATAAAGGGCCTCATTAAAGTTAGAAACCTTGTTGAGAATAAAACGCAACTCACTACCCTGAATGACCTTATCGTCCTTAAGACTTTCGAAAATCAGGTGAAGAGGGAGAAATGAGCGTTGGTAACCATTGCCCTGGTCTACTTGTCGAGCCAGACGTCGGACATAGGCTGGGTCAGTAGCTAAATTAGCTTGAGTCTGCGCACCAGCAACAGCGGTATCACTACGACCATCAACAAAAATGTGAGCATTACTGGCAATGGTATCGAGATACTCCTTGCTAGCTTCAGTGATTAAATCCATGTGACAATGGATGCCGGGCTTGCGAACCATCTGAATGAGGTTGTTACCAACAAAATAGCGAGCATCCTCAAACATGAGAAAGCCATTAGAGGCCAGTAGAGGTGATTCATCATCATTGGCTCCTGTAACACCACTGTCATCAAGAAGAGTAGTGTTATGTTCAACTTCTAGAGCCAAAGACATGGGGTCAAAAAAAGCACTTTTATCGGTAGTATAAACCTCATAATTG
>Ga0307983_1000789_pt1 | contig 15104 bp, 13 predicted proteins | sample OrgLakmetagen991_FD_201845 | JGI IMG/M metagenome (GOLD analysis project Ga0307983, IMG submission 201845) | Saline water microbial communities from Organic Lake, Antarctica - #991 | ecosystem: Environmental > Aquatic > Non-marine Saline and Alkaline > Saline | place: Antarctica: Organic Lake...
AAGCAACCTCTTTGGTTTCACTGCCAGCAATCAACTGATCAAGCAATGACAAAGCGTCTCGAACGCTGCCTCCGGATGCCCGAACCACAAGCGGCATCACGCCGGCTTCAGCGCTAAAACCTTCAGACTCCAAAATAGTGCCCAGGTATTCCAACAGCTCTCCCGGAGGGACCAAACGGAAGGGGTAGTGGTGAGTTCTAGAGCGAATGGTTCCGATGACCTTCTCGGGCTCTGTGGTTGCGAAGATGAACTTCACATGCTCGGGAGGTTCTTCAACGATCTTTAGTAGAGCATTGAAGCCCTGCGGGGTGACCATGTGAGCCTCGTCGAGGATGAAAATCTTGTAGCGATCTCTGGCTGGAGCAAAGATTGCTCTTTCTCTTAGGTCCCTTGCATCGTCAACACCGTTGTGGCTAGCAGCATCGATTTCGACCACGTCTAGCGAACCAGGGCCACCGCGGGAAAGCTCAATGCAGCTGTCGCATTTGCCACATGGAGTGTCGGTTGGACCCTCTTTGCAGTTCAGGCACCTGGCTAAGATTCTTGCGCTCGTTGTTTTTCCACAGCCCCTTGGACCAGAGAATAAATAAGCATGATTGACCCGATCTGCCTTCAGGGCAGAGCGCAACGGATCGGTTACCTGAGATTGGCCAATTAGCTCGGCAAAACTCTCAGGTCGATAGCGTCGATATAGGGCTGTGGTCACGGGCCAAGCCTAACCGAGGAGGCAGACAAGCAAGAACAATTCCACAGCCTCGCGGTCATTTACTAACCGAATACCGAAGACCAACTAGCTGCAGCGCCGGAGTGGCCAATAAGGGCAATCATCACGATCACAGCGATGGCAACCGAAATGCCAATAAAACTAAGCGCGTAGATAACTGGCTTAGCTAGATCTTTTCTAACGGCAAACCAGTAAACAAATGCCACCGCAAACATGCCAATCGAAAGCGCCATCATCGAGTCACCAAGTTGGGCATGAACGCCAGGATCTCCCACAACCTCTTGAAATGCTTTGCCAGATTGGGAAGATATGTAAACGGCCGGAACCGAGGCACCGAGGCCAACAAGAGAGCTAACAAGAAACTTGCTTCTAAATTTGGGCCAGCAAACTGCGACGATGAAAACAATCGCGCTCAGCGGTAAGAGCACCACGGCGAAGTGCACGGCGAGTGGGTGAAGCGGGAGGTCGCCAAATCGCAAAAATAATTCGTCCATCAGTTTCAAATCCTAGGCTGGCTCGAGCAGTCACGGGGTAACAAGGCACTGTCAAGATGCTAATAATAAAAAGGACCCCCCGTGCACCCATCAGAGCTCAGTTACCCTTGCTATCTTTCGATCCTGGGGGATTTAGCCAAGGTGACGCCACACGAGGAGTCGATTCCAATACTAAACCCAGAAAGAGCCAATTTCCAGACCGCAAATAATGCAGCTAGAATCATGGCTCTGGAGAATTCGCCTAGTGGCCTATGGCGCACGCTTGGAAAGCGTGTTGGGTGCAAGCCCTCAGGGGTTCGAATCCCCTATTCTCCGCCAGTGAAAGCCCCGCCAATCCGAAGATTCAACGGCCTTTTGGTTGTTAACGGCACTCGCCTGCGCCTCGAGATTCCTGAGTGATTGCTTGACTCGACTCAATACTTGTGTTGCTTGGTAAAGAAGCCGTCTTAGCTGTACCTACTGCGTTTTTGGTAGATGTTCTATCAGTCAGAGTAGCTGATGGGTTGGAACGGCAACCGTGGGTCAGCTGGTGGGATCGCGGACAGCAGAGCCGAGGTGTAACCATGAGTGGGCTGGTCGAATACTTGATTGACGGATCCCGTCTCTACAATACGTCCGTGGCGCATAACCGCGACTCTGTCGCTGACCTCTCTAACCACCCCTAGATCATGGGAGATGAAAAGAATTGACACGGATGTTGTGCGGCGCAACTCAGCAAACAGCTCGAGGATCTGCGCCTGCACTGAGACGTCTAGGGCGGACACAGGTTCATCGGCCACAATCAGCTTTGGTCGCAGTACGAGAGCCGTGGCAATACTCACTCTTTGACGGAGTCCTCCACTCAGCTGGTGCGGGAAAAAGCGAGACATTCGCTCAGGTAGTGCCACCTGATGCATTACCTCCAGGACACGCTCTCGGCGCTGCTTTCGAGTGCCGATTCGGTGGATGTCGAGCGGTTCGCGAATGACGTCTTCGATACGCTGGCGTGGGTCAATCGACGCGTACGGATCTTGGAACACTACCTGTATTTCTCGAGTCAATTGACGTCTTTGCTGCGGCAGGCGGCGAGTAATGTCGAGACCGTCAAACTCTATTGTGCCGCTAGTAACGTCTGTAAGGCCGAGAATCATACGTCCGAGCGTTGTCTTACCCGAACCCGATTCGCCGACCACTGACAAGGTTTCCCCACGGGCAAGGGAGATTGACACGTCGTCAACTGCTACTAAGCGCTCGTTCTTCCTCCACCTGAGTGCTCCAGCATTACCAGGCCGGTAGTACTCCTTCCGGACCACGTCAACACGCAGCAGCGATCCGGACTCTTCACTCATGGCCATACTCCTCGGATAATCTCGAAGTCGCGACATCGGCCTCGCTGTGGCGTGACTTCGAAATAGGCTTACTCTGAGAGGTGTGTGACGGCTGAGAGTCGAGCAAATGTTTAGTGTATGGATTCCGAGGTGCGTGAAAAATCTGGTCAACCTCACCCACTTCTAAGACCCTCCCATCCTTCATCACGATAACGCGAGAGCACATTTGCGCTATGACCCCAAGGTCATGAGTGACGAGCACCATCGAGCTTCCACTACCCTCAATGAGCTCGGTAATCAGACCCAGAACCGCTGCTTGAACAGTCACGTCAAGCGCTGAGGTCGGCTCATCCGCAATTACCAAGCGAGGCGACAGCGCGAGTGCCATAGCGATAACGACACGCTGATTCATGCCACCGCTCAACTGGTGTGAGTAGGAGTCCATGCGCTTTTTCGGCTCACTGATGCCGACCCTGTCCAACCAATCGATTGCCAGCGAGCGCGCCTCCGTTTTCGTTAAATTAAGGTGTCGTCGCAGCAGGGCAACTATTTGACTGCCTATCGAAAAGCTCGGATTCAAGGCAGTTGCTGGGTTCTGCACAATCGTTGATAGTTGAGTGCCACGCAGTGGCCGCAGCTGGCGTTCCGAAGCGCCCAGTATTTCAGTGCCATCGAATTGAACACTTCCCTTGAAAGAGGCATTCCAAGGTAGGAGTCCGAGCAGAGCCAGTCCTAAGGTGGTTTTACCCGAGCCGGACTCTCCGACCACACCGATGATCTCTCCGGCCTCAAGGTTGAAACTCACATCGGCAATCGATGGACTCAGCGCTCCCGCATAACTCACACTTAGATTCTGGACTGCAAGTAAATCGTTCATCGGGCTGTTGTCCTCTTTTTCGGGTCTAGCCAGGCTTGAAGACCGTCTCCAATCAGAGTGAACCCGAGAACCAGTAGGAGAATGGCAATAGCCGGAACAATAGCTATCCAAGGGTCCGAGACTATAAAATTGCGAGCTGTGGAAAGCATGAGACCTAAAGAGGGAGTCGGCGGCGGTACCCCTAAACCAACGAAGCTCAGCGATGCTTCAAGCATAATCCCCACGGCAAAAAGGATAGAGGCTTGAACCAAGACCGGTCCGACACTGTTTGGTGCTATGTGGCGAAGGATTACTCGGCTTCTGCGGGCGCCGCGCGCGGTAGCGGCCTCAACGTATGACTGTCGAGCTGTCTCAAGAGCGGCAGCCCGCGTAACCCTTGTGATAACCGGGACAAACACAATGCCAATCGCAAGCATAAGCACCTCTGAGCCGGACCCAAAAATGGCAACGACGACGATAGCGAACAATAGCGCAGGAAACGCCATAACGACATCTAGGGTACGCATGATTAAGCCGTCAATAAAAGATTTCGAGGTAGCCGCCAGCAGCCCAAGTAGCCCGCCGATTACTAAGGAAATCAGAACGGCACCAGACGCTATCGTTAGAGATATGCCGTAACCTGCCGCCACTCGGGCAAGCTGGTCCCGACCGAGCTGATCCGTCCCAAGTAAATTGGGGAACCCTGGAGAAAGGAGAGCAGGCGCGGCACCCACTGCAGTCGACGCAGCTGGATCAATCATTGGGACAACGATTGCGACAATCACTGCGCCCGCTACAAGAAACCCGCCGGCGACTATTTCTATGCGGCTTGACAACGTGGCGCGATTTCTCAATCTCGATCCTCCGGTCTTCAAGGTCTGATCAGGTGAAGCTCCATCTTGAGCTGTCATGAGGTACTTGTCCTTCGCAGCCGAGGGTTTAGAACAGTGTAGAGAAGGTCAGTGATTAGGTTTACCAGAATAAAGGCTGCGACAAATACCAAAATACAGGCCTGCAACACTGGGTAATTTCGCGCGAGCATCGCCTCAACAATGAGCTGGCCAAGACCTGGAAGGCCGAATAACTGCTCAATCACAACCGTGCCCCCCAGGATGTATCCAACCTGTAGGCCAATCACTGTAATTATTGGGACGGAAGCATTGCGCAAAGCGTAGCGAAAGACAATCGAACTCGAACTAAATCCGCTCGCCTTTGCAAAGCGCACATAGTCAGAGCCGAGAACGTCGAGCATCGCCGAGCGCGTCACGCGAGTAAGCACACCTCCGAGCCCGAGAGATAAAGCTGCTGCGGGTAATGCAAGAGACCTTAGATGCTCTAGATAACCTTCTTCGATTGGAGTGTAACCCGAGGATGGCACGAGCGAGAGACCCACGGCGAAAAGGAGAATTCCTAGGAGTCCGAACACGAAGTCTGGCACCGCTATGAACAGTACAGCAACTGCTCTAACCGAACGATCGACCCAGCCACCCTCCCGAACGGCTGCGACTACCCCCAAAGGGATTGCCGCTATGAGAGCAAGAAGGAAAGCAACGCCTGCCAGTGCAACGGTTATTGGCAGCCTCAGCTCTAGCTGCTCAGTAATTTCCTGATTCGTGATGTAGTCGCGACCAAAATCACCACGGGCTACACCTCCGAGCCAAGCCCCGAACTGCTCCCATAAAGGCAGATCGAGGCCCAGCGCGGCTCTGACTTTGACGATCGACTGCTCTGTGGCGTTTGATCCAAGGATCGAAGCCGCAGGGTCTCCTGGTACAAGTCGAAGAATTAGGAACACGATAACTGAAGTCCCCAGGAGTATCGGAACCGTTAGAGCTAGTCGTCTGAGAACCATGCGATCTCCTTGCCCTACTTCATTTCATTGTTCCGCCGAAACGTTCCATCGAAACGTTTCACGTTATCGAGCGACGGCCTGCCACAGATCCTCAACGCGGACCTCAAGAGTCGGAAGGCTAGATGCTCCACCTAGAGTGGCGCTAGTGAAATACTGCGTCTGGCGGTTCGCCACAAACAAGAATGGTGACTCGGTCTGGAAAGCTTCGACCAATGCTGGATAAGACGCCTTACGTGCGTCTTGGTCGGTCGAGAAGGCGAATGTTTCGATAGCTGCGTCAAGCGTCGCGCTCTTATATCCGGTGAAGTTGAACCCCGACTCTGATTGACCAAGGAGGTTGTAGGTCATTGCCGGATCGAGAGAAGCGCTGAAGATAGTCATAGCGATGTCGTAATCCCCTGAAACCAGTCGACCGAAGTATTCTGACGATGCAACCGTTTCGATGGTGGACGTCATACCCACCCCCTCGAGGCCAGACTGAATAATCTGCGCGATGAGAGCGTAAGCCGAATCTGCCTGGTCAACCAGAATCGTTAGGGATTCGTCGGTGACACCAGCTTCTTCGAAGAGAGCTTGAGCCTTGCCCAAATCCGGCGCTCCTTCATAAATATTAACTCCTGAGAAGAAGGGGTTGACGTCTGAGACAGCCTCGCTTGCTTCAACCGCGGCACCCGAGAAGGCGAGCTCAACAATCTGTTTACGGTCTATCACCCAGTTGAGCCCCTGCCTGGCCTCGATTGAGGTAAAGGGACCGCTGACAGTGTTAAGCAGAACTAAATACGGCAAGTAAGCCCCGGAGTTAGATTGGCCAAACTCGGTTGACTCGAGTAATTCTGGAATCTGCTGAGCCGGTGCGGTCTGAATCCAGTCGAACTTTCCTGTCTGAAGTCCAGCCAGTCGAACACTGTCGTCCGGAACGGTTTCAAACACGACTTCATCAAGGTATGGCTTGTCAGCCTTGAAGTAATCGTCAAACCTCGTGAGTGTAACCGTGCTGCCCTTGACCCAGTTAGTGAGCTTGTAGGGGCCAGTTCCTATGGGGTTTTCCTTGGGGTCAGAGGTCTCGACAGCCTTCCGATTAACGATGTCAACGAAGCTCGCAAGGGTCGCTTCCATTGCTCCGTACGGGGCAGAAAGACGAATCTTGAAATTTAGATCATCGATCACCTCAACCGACTCGAAGACAGAGACGAATGCCCCTAGACCGCTGGTTCGCATCCTGTCGATGGAAAAGGCAACGTCGTCGGCGGTGAGGGTTTCACCGTTGTGAAACTTGACTCCTTCTACGAGCTTGAATGACCAAGTCAGGTCATCCTCCTGCAGCCAGCTTTCGGCGAGATTAGAAACAAATTGGTAGTCCTTATCGACGTCAATGAGGGTACTAAAAATATTTTGGTAAACAAGTATTGAAGCGTACAACTGTCCGTCCGCGGGGTCCATGTTCACGGGTGATCCCTGCGTGGCTAGAGTGGCGGAACCGCCTCTGACTGGCTCGCCAAGGCTCACAGGATCACTGCTAACATTTGGAGTGCTCTCGGTGGTAGAAGCCGCGGAGCAACCTGAAAGAGCTGCAACAACTAAAGCAGAGCTAGCAAGCGCGAGAAATTTTAGGGAACCGGGTCGTTTGAATATGTTTGGCATTGCTTACTCCTTGAGAAAGGCAAGTGCTTAGGAACCTCTTGCCGGGCTTGACTGCACGTGTGACGAATTCTAGTGCTTTTATGTAACAAATTTGTTTCACGCTGTCGATAGTGCAGGAAACCTACGATGCTGACGAAAATCAAACTAATTGCAAGCAGGGTGGGGGCTTGAGTTCCCGATAACCTAAGGTTCGCAATGTCTGACTGCAATGTTGTTGCGGTTGGCGTCATCGTGGTGGCCCTTGGGCAAGTCGGAGCGGGTGGAATTGAGTCTTTTGAAACACGAGACCAACTGGTTAGACAGGGTCGCCGTTCGCTCACGGCCCGAAAACGAAAATGTTGACCTTCGCGAGAAAGTTCATCTGCTCTGATGAAATTATGTCTTGGTCTTGTAGTGAAACTCTGGGCTCACCGATCCTCAATTCCTTGAAAAGCTGGGTGCTGTCTCAGAGGTGAAGGAAACTTATGTAGCTAAGGATGATGCAGTGAGTCCAAGCGATTTCTTTGGGCCCGTGCACTCAAGGTTTACCTACTCAGTTCATCTCGATAAAATCATCAGTCAGTAAATCTTCGATTAGGGATTACCCCCGTGAATGACGGCACGATTTCGGATTGCACCTTCAATGTATTGGCAAGACTGGGTTCCATTTCCGAAAACACGTTCGAGCATTTAAGAGAGCTGGGTTCAACATCGTAAAGCTAGGCATCAGTCGCCGTTCCGAAAATCTTCGGGCTCCGTTTTCTCCGTTAATAAGTGCGTCGCCGGCCGTACACAATACAACTGCAACTTCAACTTGATCCCTTGATCCCATGACTCCTGACACCTGACAACTGACACCTGAAAAGCGAGTGTATACTTCGGTGAGGGCTAGGTAGATCTTGCAGTGAAGTTTTAGTCACGGCACTGAGAGCTACTTACTCCACCATAAATTACACAAAACCGAAGACTACAAGTCCCTTTTTTTGGAAGGTTTAGAGCCATGAACGAGAAACCTGCGCAGGAGTTTTCAGTACCGTTTCGCAAGACTGTGTATGACGGCTATCGTTCCTTTAGCTACCTCAAGCCCGGCGATGACTATGAAGTTTTTAAACTTTCTAAAGAATTTGGTCGGGTGCCCCTTTACGACTTGGGGCTCAACAAAGATCAAGAAATACGAACCCGCCAGCTAATCGATGACAACATCATTATCAGCCTGCACGATCACCCCAGCATTTTCCCCGAAGACATGTCCCAAGTTCGGGATTACATCCGAACCGGTCGTGAGCACACCAGCTACGAGGGACTGTCTCGCTCTGGTATGACCGCGGTATTCGACAACATGATGGACGGCACAGCATGCGTTACTAGCAAGTTTGGATGGAAGTGGGATGACATCATCTATGATCTCGGCATGCGCCTGTCCGATGCCGCGCACCAAAAGTATGCCCGTATCGCATACGGCGTCGAGGATATCATTGAGGCAAAACAGAACGGCCAGATCGCCATAGTACTTTCGCTGGAAGCGGCAACACCGATCGAAAACGAAGTTGACCGCCTCGACATCCTCTACGGCTTTGGCGTTCGTCAGATGGGAATCGCATACTCGGAGTCAAATACACTGGGTTCTGGTCTAAAAGAGGCTCGAGACGGTGGCCTCACTGTTTTCGGTCGACGTGCCGTCGAGCGTATGAACGCCCTGGGCATCGCCATCGACGTCTCTCACTCAGGGGATCAGACCTGTCTAGACACTTTCGAACACTCCAGCCAGCCAGTATTCATCACTCATGCCGGCGCTCGGAAAATTTGGGAGACGGCCCGCATGAAACCTGACTCCGTGCTAAAGGCATGCGCCGAGACCGGAGGTGTCATAGGGATCGAAGCGGCTCCCCACACGTCTTTGTCCCACGCGCATCCCGAACATTCAATTGAGTCGGTAATGGACCACTTTGTCTATTGCGTCGAACTGATGGGAATCGATCACGTGGCTTTCGGTCCAGACACTCTCTACGGTGACCACGTAGGCCTGCATACCGAGTTCTCGCGGCAGCTTGGTCTCGCAGCTGCGACAAATGGGCCCAACTTCCCTCGTGTTGAATATATTGCTGGGCTCGATAATCCGACGGAGAACTTTTACAACATCGTCGGTTGGCTTGTGAAACACGGCTACTCGGACGAGGAGATCGTGAAGGTAACCGGTGGGAACATCATGCGTGTGCTGAAGCAAGTTTGGTGAAAATGCCAACCGAAAGAAGTTACTTAGTTCTAAAAGAAGCGGACAGTTCATGACGCCATCAAAAGCAGTTATTTCTGGACCTGACGAAATTGTCTATTCGATAAACAACCCAAACAGAACACCGGTTGTCCTCATTCACGGATGGGGATGCAGCAGCAAGGATTGGGACGGCGTGATCAAGTCGATGGGCGACCAGTACACAACACTCACTCTTGACTTGCCGGGTCACGGTGGGTCCACTTCATCTTCGAACGTCGTCAGCATCAGACAAATGGCAGATGACGTCGCCGCAACGATGGACGATGCCGGTATAGACAGAGCAGTGATAGTGGGACACTCAATGGGCGGGGCCATTGCAGCCGAGTTCGCAGCCCGGTACCCAGCAAGAGCTTCGCTCGTTATTGGCGCCGACACCTGGCACTATCTCCAACTCTATCCAAAGCAGGAAGAGGCTGGAGTCGAAGATTTCGCTGGCACTTTTGCCGTCGACTTCCGTGCGAGCGTGGATGCCCTAGTCGAAATGAGCAGCATTTTGAGCACACCAGATGACATAAAGCAACAAGTGCGAAGATCAACGCTTTCTGTTGAGATGCCACTCGGGCTTACGGAACTTGTAGACCTTTTGCGATGGGACCTCGATTCAGTTCTTGCAAAGATTAAAGTGCCTGTCGTATCAATCGTCGCCGACGACCTGGTGTCCGACGAGGCTATCGAACGGTACGCGGATCGTATGACCTTCGTAAGGTTTCAAGGTGTGAGTCATTACCTTCTGCTTGAGGACCCCTCTGGAAGCGCAGATCGAATCAAGGATGCTATTGCCAATCACGTGAGCGCTTGACGGTAGCAGCAGGCACGAAGACAAGCTGGCACTCACCCGGCTACCCGTTATTATCAAGTGCCTCTCGTGTATGAGTCTTCGGGAGTCGAGATTTCTGCTCTCAATTCGAAGCACCCGTTCTAAGCAGAGGCAGCTCCAACCCTGATTGGTCCGGAATTCTCTAGCCCTGCCATGTGACCTTTACCAGCGCGCTTCCTCTTGAATTATTCTGAATGGATTCTAAATCTACCCAGGAAGACTGTGAGATTACAAAAAAGAGGGACCTAAGCGCGTATGCCTTTGCAAGTGACAAGTAGCTCAAAATCAGTTGGGGTGCCTGTCGAATACGGGTATAGTCCTGTTCAGATCAGCTTGCGGATGTGGATGTCGAAAAAGGGTATTGACGTGCACTTCGTGTGCAGACAGCACTCTGAACAGGCTTTGCTTAGGCCCAACTGGCCGAGAATCCCTAGTAAGTACGCTAGCCTAGGACTGTTCGAATCCCCTATTCTCCGCCATAAAAAACCTTCTAATCAAAGCGAGGTAGAGCAATGCCCCAACTAGTCCTTGGAGTTGACTCTTCAACGCAGAGTTGCAAAGTTATTGCTTACGATCTCGAGAGTGGCGATGTTGTGAGACAGGGTAGGGCTCCTCATCCCGTTGGAACTGAAGTTGACCCCGAGAATTGGTGGCAGGCCCTTCTGAGCGCAATCGAGAGCGCCGGTGGCTTTGTCGACGTTTTGGCAATCTCCATTGCAGGTCAACAGCACGGAATGGTGTTGCTGGATGACATGGGAAGAGTGCTGCGTCCGGCTTTGCTATGGAACGACCTCCGCAGCGGCCCGCAAGCCGCAGAACTAATCGAGCACTTCGGGGCAGAATTTTTAGCCGACCTCACCGGGTCAGTTCCGGTGGCATCATTCACTGCGACAAAGGTTCTTTGGGTGAAGCAGAATGAGCCTGAGATTGCCAAGAAAGTGGCTGCGGTCTGTCTGCCTCATGACTACCTGAGTTGGCGGTTATCAGAGAACTACCCGGACATAAGTAAAATCTTTACTGACCGATCTGAAGCCTCCGGAACTGGCTATTTTGATCCGGTGAAAAATGTTTATCTAGGCGAAATCTTTGAGTATTGCTTAGGTCACAGTGCTATTTTGCCGACTGTGCTGGGTGCAGAAGAGTCGGTAACAAATGTCCAGTTCGAGCTTGCCCCCGACGGAGTAAGAATTGGTGCTGGCATGGGGGACAATGCGGGTGCAGCCAAGGGCCTTGACCTTGAACCCGGAATGTTCGCCGTTTCAATAGGAACCAGCGGAACAGTCTTTGGTTCATCAAACAAAACATCGGCCGACTCATCTGGAACGATTTCGGGCTTTGCCGACGCCGACGGGCAGTTTCTACCTCTTGTGTGCACTCTCAATGCCGCAAGAGTGATCGAATGGGGGGCATCCCTCTTAGGAGTCACTCTTGACGAGTTTGGCGAATTGGCACTTAATGCTCGAAAGCACTCAGGAGGGATTCGGGTAATACCTTATCTCGAAGGTGAGCGAACCCCGAATTTGCCGAACGCGACGGCTAGCGTGGAGGGCATAAATCTTTCTAATGGCACTCGAGAAAACTTTGCAAGAGCCTGCGTCGAAGGTATGTTAGGGGGCCTCGCTCACGGAGCCTCCGTGGTAGCCGATGCCGGTCACCTTATCGAAAGCATTTCGTTCGTAGGCGGAGCGGCAGCCAACAAAGCAGTGCAAAAAATTGCCGGGGAAATTTTTAACTTCAAAATTAACTTCCCCGAGCCTCAAGAGTATGTTGCACTCGGAGCGGCAAAGCAGGCCGCCAAACTAATGGGGCTTTGACTCCCGAAGTCCTGAGATTTTTAACACTTAACTTCAAAGTAGAGTCACATGGCTCTAAGAAGACTCGAAAGAAACTTTGATCTGCATTTCTTTTGCAGACAGCACGCTGGATAGTATCTGAGAGGTTCTCTTTAGCCAGAAACTTCCCACTAACTACCTTGGCCTCGGGGTGTCAATTTCCCGAGCCAGCGTTGACGGCGACGAGAGCTTGCCCCAGTAACTTCTAACGCTCAGCGGGGGCGATCAAAATCTCAGACCGCATCGCGGTGCGATTCGGAACACTGAGTGCTCAATCAAGCGGGGATCCGGCAAGAGAGCTTATGCCCCCGACTTGCTCGCGCGTCAGGGGTCATGACTATCGAAATGTCAGGTGATTTCAGGATAATGCCGACGGGACGAAGCCTTCGAGGTGCCACACCTTGGCCACGATGCGCCAGCCGTCGGCGCCGTCAACGAACGATAGCTGATCGACGAAGATACTGTCGAGCACCCGCAGGCGCACGCGAACCATCGCGGCAGTATCGCTCAGCCAGTCGACGACGATGATCTCGTCGTCGCGGTCTTGACCGACGGATGCCGGAGAGGGACGATTCACCACTACCCCACGCCAGGCGGGGTAGGGCTCGACGGTGATGATGCCTTTGTCAACGTCGAAGAGCGAGCTTGCCGGGTGGAAGACGCTGTCGAGCAGATCAACATCGCAGGCGTGCAGCGCGCGGAAGTAGACATCGACGGCGTCGAGAAGTTCTGTGGAACGGGGCATACTGAATCCTACCTGCGCAACGGTACCCTCTCGTTCCGGGTTCAGTGCGTCAGTCGATCTTCGGCCTGGTCCCGTTTGAACTCAACTCGCTCAGGAACTGCGTTACGCAGAAAAGCTAAGGAGAAAGCCGACACTGCCATCCCGGCAAGTGCCAAGATGCTTGCTACAACTAGGGCCTTGGATTTTTCGCAGAGGACCTAGCCGCGTTACTAGCGATTCCTTCGTCGGAGTAAGTTCAATAGCAAAGCACCAGAACCAGCAGTAGCCAGAGCGAGCCCAACTACAAGTGGCAGAGTCCACTGTGAGCCGTCAGTGTCAGGCAACTCTCCTCCAGCAACAGTGGGAGAGTCACGCCTGCCTCAGTATCTACTGTGGCTGTCGGGGTGGGAGTTGGGGTTGATCTTGCAGTAGCTGTTGGGGTTGGGGTTGCAGTAGCTGTTGGGGTTGGTGTTGCAGTAGTCGTTGGTGTTGGTGTTGGTGTTGCAGTAGCCGTTGGTGTTGCAGTAGCCGTTGGTGTTATGCATGCGTCATTGACGATCGTATTGGTGTTCAGAGTTACCGCACCTTTTCGAGCTAATAGCTGGCCTTGGACGCTGGCTCCTTTTTTTGCACTAATTGAGATGAGTGCTAGCACGGATCCGACAGAAGAGGAATTGGTTCCGAAGGATGCTGATGAGCCGACTTGCCAAAAGACGTTACAAGCTTGGGCCCCTCCAGTCAAAATCATCGAACTAGCGGTCGCGGTCGTGAGCGTTGACGCAGTTTTGAAAATAAACACAGCGTTAGGGTCGCCGCCCGCATTAAGAGTTAAAGTCCCAGTGACGCCGAATTTTCCGTCATTTGATGAGTAAACACCCGAAGCTATTTCTTGAACACCCAGCTGGGTTCCGATCGTTGTCACGGGAGTCTGCCCAGCGGCATTGTTATAAGCGCGTACTAGGTCCTCCTTTGCGATTTTCACCACCTGTCGGGCCGCGGTGTATATCTCCCCGGTCGAGTCCACTTGGACGGAGTTTACAAACTTTGGAGTGGGGTGAGAACCTAGGTCTGCCCCGTTGGTGCCAGACACTGTTGTGGGGCCAGTGTTGGTTATACCCGTGCCGGCCAACACCGCGAAGTTTGCAGCCGTTCCCATCGAAACGCTTGAGGCTGCCGCCTTGGCAAACGGAGAACTAAAAAACGAAAATCCAAGCTGAGCTGTTAGTGCTAGAGCTAAGACAGCTACAGCCGACCTAAAGCCAATTCGATAAGTTTTCTTCATAAAATTCCGATTTCCCATCTATAAATTCATCCGCTACTAGAGAGACACCGAATGCGCCTCAATTGGCAGTTATAAACCTCCATACACCCATGCTAAAAATGACTGGCTTCCAGAAATAGCAAACTCACGCGTTTTAGCGACGATTTTATGTACAGAATCCCAGAATCCTGTATCGCCTGGCAAAGTGGCCATCGCGTAAAAGATGCGCACAATGCTCTCGATAAGTTCATGGATACGTCTGAATGCCTGTCCACTGGATTCCTTCGAGCAAATAGCCATGACCGGCTGATACGCAATCACTCGGTTCGTGACCCAAGGAGGGGGTTGGGAGTTCTAAATGTTTTTAGTTTTCTTGAAACGCCTCCAGATTAGAAGCATCCGAACTAGCTGCTTTGAGCTACTAATCACAGGGCTTCTTGGATCAACGGTCAATAGTCCTTGCGGAATCAAATTGGACAACCGCCATAGCACTAAGACTCACCATGGAGGGCACTAAGTGAGCAATTTGAATCAGATTGGAAAGCGCGACGGCTGGCCGTAAAGCGACAGCCCGTCGGCCGAATTTAGAAGATACCGCCGGCAAATTCCCCGCAGTCTGGCATTGGCCGCGAACTTTCGCGAGCAGCAGAAGAACTGGTGGATGGCTTTTCCAGATGTGAACTTTGCGGTCCAAGAGCTAATTGCCGAAAGCGGGACCAGCACTGTTTTGACTCGCTGGATTCTCACCAGCACCCACAGCGGAGAGTTTAGAAGAGCGGCCGCAACTGGAAACAGGATTGAGGTTGACGGATTATCGACTGACCGAATTAGTAACGGTCTGGTCGTCTCCGACTTTGATGCTTGGGGATCAGTGGTTCTACGTCGGCAGATTTGGTTGCTAACAGCCAACTAGGGCCTAGGGCTTGCTCACCAACCCATGGTTCCTTGGGCACCTTTAAAGGGACCTTTAATGTTGGAGGTTATCCAGCCACCATAGAAATCACCCTCTTGGGACTGAACCAACTCTTCGCCCACGTAGCACTCATCGACCTTCGAGGCGTATATAGCGGCCTTGCCCAAAAGCTTTTCAAAACCCTGATTTGGTTTTTTGTAGGTCCAGGCAGCCCTTGGAATAAGGCGGCCATCAACCAGTAAATCAAAGTAGCTGGCAACACCCTTGAACTCGCAATAAGTCTCACCGGGGCTTTCAATGAGCACCCCGGGCGCGAAGCCAGTGATGGCTAAGTAATAAGTTGGTGGGTGTGAGGTCTCCAGCACTCGAACCGACTCATTAGTCGAAGCTATGGTTTTGCCCGCATGGCTAACACTCAGGTGCTGCGAAACT
>Ga0307983_1000790_pt1 | contig 15103 bp, 11 predicted proteins | sample OrgLakmetagen991_FD_201845 | JGI IMG/M metagenome (GOLD analysis project Ga0307983, IMG submission 201845) | Saline water microbial communities from Organic Lake, Antarctica - #991 | ecosystem: Environmental > Aquatic > Non-marine Saline and Alkaline > Saline | place: Antarctica: Organic Lake...
AATCTAGAGTTATATAAATCATCTAGATACTAAACTTTGTAAATAGTAATCAATTATTTTTATTTTTATTTAAGTTTTCAAATAATAATTATAATTTCAATCTAGAGTTATATAAATCATCTAGATAGATATTATTTTTTGATTTTTAATTTATAATAATGCTAAAATTGTTTTTATTTTATCAATAAAATAATATTATGAATTAGTTAATAATTTTCAAGTTTTTCAAATATAATGTTTTATGCAAAAAAAAACCAAAATATTTCTTATCATATTTCTTATGTTTTACTTTTTATATTAATAATTATACCTATTATATCATATGTTATTATATATATGATGAACCCACTATATAAAGTAAATACCGTAAGTAATCACGAAATGATAAAAAAAATATGTATAATGGATAAAAACTTAAATAATGATACATTTACATATTATAATTTAAAATGTAATCAAACAAATATTATTAAATATTACAATATATCATTAAATATTAAATCTATTAATTTATATAGATATTTTAATAAATAATTTATATACTAGATTAACTAGATTAACTAGATTAACTAGATTAACTAGATTAACTAGATTAACTAGATTAACTAGATTAATTAGATTAACTAGATTAACTAGATTATTTTTTTTATATGTAAAAAAATCTATTTTATAGATTATAGTATATATATTGATAAAATTGATATTATTAAAAAAAAATTGTAAAATATAATTTAACACCAAAAAGATATTTTTTAAAATAAAAATATAATTTATAATAACAAAATTAATATGAATAATCTAGATTTATATATTAATAAAAAAAAAAATGAAATAGATGAAAAAAATGAAATAGATGAAAAAAATGAAATAGATGAAAAAAATGAAATAGATGAAAAAAATGAAATAGATGAAAAAAATAAATATTATAATATTAATAGTTTAGAATTTGATTATAATATTGAAATCAATAAAGAAATAAATAAAGAAATAAATAATAAAAATAATGAAAAACCAAATAAAACAAAAATGAATAAATTATGTAATATTTTAAATATATCGTTTATGGTTATTATATATATAATATTAGTAATAATACCAATATTAGTATTTATAATTAGTATTGTAGTATATGTAAATTATAATTGTAATGATGTAATGGATGAAAATTTAATAATAAATAAATGTGATTTATATAATGATTTTACAAGTAATAAATTGTTTTATTATGAATTAAAATGTAATAATAAAAATATAATTGATTATTATAATATATCATTAAATAGTAATTCTCTAGAGTTATATAAATATTTTATATTAAATGATAATAAATCCAGTTCATTATACTATTGTTATAATACAAAATATATTTTATATCAATATGTAAATGTTAAAAAAATTAATTATGCTATTAAAAATAAATGTATCCCATATTATAATATTTGTAATAATTCACTAATAATCTTTATTTACAGTTTTATCTATATATCTATCTTAATTTTTATTACAAAATACATAAATTATATAAATAATAAAAATAATAAAAATAATAATAATACTATTGATACTATTGATACTATTGATACTATTGATACTATTGATACTATTGATACTATTGATACTATTGATACTATTGATACTATTGATACTATTGATACTATTAATACTATTAATACTATAAATAAATAATTATCATTTTATTATATTATATTTTATTTTTATTAAAATATAAAATTGTTTTTTTTTTATTTGTTATTATTTTAATTATATAATAAATTAACAATATAATATGGAAATAATAGATAGTCAACAAATATACAATTCTAAAAATACATATAATCCAAATAATATTTATAATACTACATTAACAAATACAGATTTAGAATATAAAGATTCTGAAAATATAAATTCTAAAATTAAAATTTTTGAATATAAAGATTCTGAAAATAAAAATTCTAAAATTAAAGATTCTGAAAATAAATCTTATACTTTATTAAGTAATTTATATAAATTATGTAGTAATCAATTTACTTATATTAATTGTGGTAGAGTTATGTCATTAATAGTTATAATTTTAGTAATATTTAATATTTATATGTATAATTTATATAAATGTCCTATAATTTTAAATAAAAAATTATTTAAAATAAATTGTAATTTAACAGCAGATTTTCCATATAATAATCCTCATAATTATGAATTAGAATGTATTTATAAAACAGAAAATTTAAATTTTAATATATTAGTAAATACTGATACAATTAATGTTTATAATTATTTTATAATTAATAATAAATCACTAGATATATATTATTGTGAAAGAAAAAAAAATTTAATTTTTACTAATATAAAAGATAATTACATAAGTAAATGTATAATCAATAGAAATCAATGTAAAATATTATTTGGATTTATGTTATTTGGTATAATGTCTACAGTATGTTTTACATTAATGTATGTATATGAAAAAATACATCGTTTTATTTATAATTAAAAAAAAATACAATATTTAAATTACATATTTAAATTACAAATAACATATTTAAATTACAAATAACATATTTAAATTACAAATAACATATTTAAATTACAAATAACATATTTAAATTACAAATAACATATTTAAATTACAAAAATACAATATTTTATAATATATTTTCTATATATTGTTTTCTTATATCATCATTATCTAAATGTTTATCACATAGAAAATTATTTTTTGTATTAAAGTTTTTTATAATTGTTTTACATTCTTTTCCATATATATAACCTTCATTTGTAATATATGTATCCAAAGGATATTTATTGATAAATTCATTAGATTGTAAACATATATCATAGAATATATTTCCTATACGTGCACAACATTGATATATTTTATCATCTGTGTTATCTAGGTTATCAACTGTGTCATCTGTTATCAGTTGTGTCATCTGTTATCAGTTGTGTATCTAGGTTATCAACTGTGTCATCTGTTATCAGTTGTGTATCTAGGTTATCATCTGTGTCATCTAGGTTATCATCTGTGTTATCTAGGTTATCATCTGTGTTATCTAGGTTATCATCTATGTTATCTAGATTATCATCTGTATCATTTTCATAATAATCTAAATCATCATTATCAGACTCATCAGACTCATCGGTTGCATTTATATATTCATGTATTTTATTTTTAATATTATCTGTGTTATTAATTGTTTCATTAGTATCATTATTAGATTCATCACTTTCATAATAATCTAAATCATCATTATTAGATTCATCAGAATTAATTTCAGTATATAATTTTTGTTGCATAATTGATAATTTATCAGATTTTATTTTATTAAAATATGGATGACGTATATGAGAATTTAAAGGAGGATGAAATGGATGAGCAGGATTATTTTTACTTCTTAAATAATAATTATGATACATTGGATGATAAGGTAAATATAAATTTTGGTCCATATTTTTATTTTTAATATATTTATTTCTTTTATAATTTAAATTTAAATTTTTATGTTTTTTATTATCATTTTCGGTAATATTAACAATTTTAGATTTTATTTTTTTATCTATATCTAAATTTATAATTTTACTTTTATTTTTACTTTTATTTTTAATCTTATCTAGAGTTATATCATCATCTAGATTTAAATTTATAATTTTACTTTTATTTTTACTTTTACTTTTATTTTTAATCTTATCTAGAGTTATATCATCATCTAGATTTAAATTTATAATTTTAGTTTTACTTTTACTTTTACTTTTATTTTTACTTTTATTTTTACTTTTATTTTTAATATTATTTTCATTATGTGTAAAAATATTATCTAAATTATCTACATTTTCATTATGTGTAAAAATATTATCTAAATTATCTACATTTTCATTATGTGTAAAAGTATTATCTAAATTATCTACATTTTCATTATGTGTAAAAATATTATCTAAATTATCTACATTTTCATTATGTGTAAAAACATTATCTAAATTATCTACATTTTCATTATGTGTAAAAACATTATCTAAATTATCTACATTTTCATTATGTGTAAAAGTATTATCTAAATTATCTACATTTTCATTATGTGTTTCATGTAATAAATTAGTATTTATTTGTATAAAATTAGATAGTAAATTATTATTTTGTATTTGAATATACATATTATATTCTAAAATATTATTTTGTAATATAGATAGTAATTCATATTTATAGTCATTAAAATTTAATAAATTGTTAATATAAAAATCATTATTTAAATTTATAATTTTATTAATATATTTATCCATTTAATAAATTTAGAAAAATTATAAAATATAAAAACAATAAAATTATAAAAAAACAATTTTTATATTAATTTTTAATTTGAAAAATAAAAATCAATTATTCTAGTATATTTCTTATATCATCTGGAACAATAATACTATTAATAACATACCATTTTATACCATCAGTTTGTATAGTTATACCAGAATTAATATGTTCTAAAAATTGTTCTTGAAATCCATCAATAGTAGTATTATCATTACAAACTATTTTAACATTCCCTAATGTATTAATTTTTTTTAAATTAAAAATTCTACCTATATAATCACTAGATGTATTAGGTATTGTAATATTAATTTGTGCGTTTGTTAAATTATTTATTAAAACTGTTGAATTATCATATGTTAATATTGTGTTATTAGAATATGAATTTATAGCGGAAGATGTAGAACCCCCAAATATTTTAACAAATCCTGATGTTGAATTATCTTTTATAAGTAATTCATTATTATTATTAACTTTAAATGCGACTTTGGATATATCATTTGGATTAATAGCATCTATATTATGTGTTAAATGTAATTCTCCTTTAATGCAAGTATTACCAGATATGGATAAATGATGAGATTTACTATTATCATTAAATCGTGAATCTCCAATACCAACTAATCCATATTTATTTACTTTTAAACCAGCATAATGAAGAGTATAACTTTTACCAATTAATAAATTAGATTCTAAAATTTCAGAATTATTTAAATATAATTTACTATCTCCATTAAATATAGAATTATTTATATTTGAGTTAATAATATATGTATTTAATTCTATGCCATCATTTACAACTAAACGACCACATCTTAAATAATTATTATCATCGTTAGAAAATAAAGGTGCTGTAGCAGGATCATTATCAGTAAATGTAATTTCTTTGGTTATATTATTAATTTCTGTAATAGGATTAATTTTAATTAAATCTTCTTTAAATTCAGGTGCAACATCTAGTGGTGCAGATGGATTTATAATATGAATACCATTATAACCTTGACTAGTAATACAAAATCTAGTTTTAGGTCCAGAAATAGAACTATTAATTTGTTTATTTATTAAAAAATCTAATCTTCCATTTACAGATGTGGTTATATCTTGAGATAAAATAGGTTTATTATTACTAGCTTTAATTTTAACAAGTGCTGAATTATCATTTTCATTATCATTTCTATTTAAACTTTGACCCCCAAAAAAGTTTAAATGTGTGCTTTCACTAAATATTCCATTAGCAGCTTTATTAGATAAAAATGCAATTCTTAAATCTTCTTTAACATCTTCTTCTATTTTACCATTAAATTGAATATCATTTAATATTTCATTTTCCAATACATTATTACCAAAATTAACTTTACCATTACCTGTAAAACTAGCTACTGTTTTTAATTCACTTAAATTATTATCTGAACCACTATTTAATTTTATATTAAATACTGATTTATCATCTTCTATATTTGTATTACTATGTGCAATTTCTAAACTTCCCATTACAACAGATGAATTAATTCCATTTTGAGATTTATAAATAATATGATTACTTCTAGCGCCAGATAAATAAAAATTATTAACATCTATATTTGTATTAGATAACATTAAACCAGTTTTCTGACTTCTATTTAAATTATTACCTCTAATTTCTAATTTTGTAATATCTTCCGAATTTTTACCATCACCTATTACCACATCACCATTAAAATCTATATTCATTTTTATTTTTTCTGTATCATCATATGCCACTAATATACTAGGTCTTAATGTTATATGATTAAAATAACTATCTGAATCTATATTATCCACATTTCTATTTAATTTTAAACTAGTATTACTATATATTTCTTCTACTTGATAAAAATTACCCGCAAAATCAGAACCTATATCATTACCATCTGGTGTTTTATCTAAAAATAAATTATCTCCAACTTGTATTTCACTTATAAATTTTGTATTTGATACACCTATTATCATATTTGGATTTAATACTGTTATTTTAATAATACCAGATAATTGCCTTGCTATATCATTTTTAAAACTTCCCCCCACAATAGCACCTGTATCATCTATTACTAATCCCGGTTCTGTATCACTATATGTAGTATTATTACCTAAAGTTTGTATTTGTAATTGAGTTCTTAAACTAGAACCATATTTATAAATTCTACTTATTTCTACCAAAGATAATGAACTTCTATAAAAACGCAATTCATCCATCATTCCACGATAATAATTATTATCACCATTTACTCCAGAACCTATATATACTGTTAAATCAGTTGCTATTTCTTCAATACTACCTAAAACATAATTATCATCGTTATTAAATAAAGTATCACTATTAATAATTTCAATACTATCTTGATAAATTACCATTCTAGATTTAAACACATTTGTAGAAATTTCAGTTTTTGTATGATTAAATATTAAATTATGCCATAACCCATCATTTAATGGTTTTGAATTACTAGAATTTAAATTTAATAATGATAATTCACTACTATTATTTATTGTATATAATCCACTAATTCTAGGTCTTAATTTTTTATCACTATTATTATCAATTAATGACAATTTCATAAATCCTGAGCCTTCATTAATACCCTCTGTTAATTCTACATTCCCAAAACTTAATAAATCCATTACTGTATTTACAAATATATTTTTATCTATTTTTAACCAAAAACTAATAGTAAAATTACCTGCATGTAATTCATCTATAGAATTAATATAAGAACTATTACCATTATCCTTAGGTATACTTAAATATGATGATATACCATTAAATTCTAATCCATTATTTATTAATCCAGATTTCCAACATTTATTTACGTTAAATCCATTTAATAATGCACTCGCGCCTAAACTAGTTGCTATTAATTGACTATCTGTATTAACTTGTAAATTATAAAGTCCGTTATCAACTGTAATTAAACTACCGGCTTTTTCATCTAATTTAAAATAAGCTATTAAATTATCAGCATCAGGATTCATATCTTGATAACCATTTGAATATTTAACTTTAATTCTTGCTAATTCTGTGTTATCAATATCAGTAAATGATATTTTATGTAAATCATCTAAGTTATTAATATTATTACTAGATGTTTGCATAATCATATTTACCTGATCTACATAATTATTATTTAATTTTGGTATAGATTTTATATGTAATGATGATGATGGATGTTTAGTTCCTATACCCATTCTCCCATTGTTATCTAATACAAATTCTGTTGTTTTATTATTCATGTGAAATAAATAACTAGATGGTCCAATTAATTCTTGAAATATACCAGTACTTGATTGTTCTAAACTACTACCTGTAAATGATATTGAATAACCTAATAAATTACCTTGTGTAGTTTGTAATTTAGCAATATATGGATCAGTTTGTCTATATCCTAAGTTGTTTTCGGCTATTAATTGTTCGTTTTCAATTAATGAACCGTCGGATAAATTAAATTGTTGATAATATATATTTGGTTCATCGCCTGTTTGCCACCCTATTATACCTTTATCTAAATTATTATGACTTAATATTGCCATTCCACGATAAGCATAAAATATATTATTTGCTCTAATAAAATTCATAGGTGTTGTGTTTTCTGCTGTTAAATCTTGTAATAATCTATCATTTACTAATATGGTAGTATTCATAATTTTTCTGAATATTAAATTATTAGGATTGTTATTATCAATATCATTTAATGAATATCTAGCTAATATTATATTTTTTGGATCTTTTGATAATATAATTGTAGATACTTTTACTCCATTATTTACTATATTAGATACACTAAATACTTTTTCTAAAAAAAAACCGGATTGACCTTGAATATCACTAATTCCACTTAATAATTCACCTTTTAAAAAATCACCATTTACACTATTTAATATAATTGTATGAATACCAGTTATTGTATTTATTACTGATGATGAAATATCACCACTTGCATTACTACTTAATCCTATAATTGTTCTAGTAGGATTAGTAGTAAATGGAACTGATGCACTAAAATTATTTTGATATGCAATATAAAAACCATCATTAATTAATGATTCACTTCTAGGTAAAGACATTAAAAAACATCTACCATCACTTAAATTAAAATCTGTATTAATTTCTCCTACTTCTCCTCTATCTCCAGTTGTTGTAATTTGATGTTCTTGTGTCGATATTTCACCATTAATAGAAAATATTTTATATACTATTTGATATCGGTTATCATTGCTGAATACTTCTTTCATATAAGCAATAACAAACCCTTCTGAATAATGTTGTGTATTATTTTTATTTAGTGAACATATAAATGGATAAGTTTGATTTAAACTATTATTATTATTTGAAACTGATGATTCAACTTTTTTTATATTACCATTTGAATCTGTTATTACATATTTAATATTATAAATTGGATTATCTGTATCATCATCTGTATTATCTGCTAAACTAGAATAAGTAATTACATAATCACCATTTTTTAATCCTACAACTCTAGGTGTTAATGTAATATTACTATTTACAAAAGATAAAAATAAATCATTTTCCTCATTAATAAACATATTTCCATTTTTTATTAATGCTCCACGAATTTGATATAAATTGACATTATCTGGGTCTTGACTACTCCATACTATCATACAATTATCACTATTTGATATACCAGATTTTGCAATATGTGGATGCGATTGATTATATAAAATATTTTTATTAACTTTAAATGATATACTATTACCTACTTTTTCTCCATTGGCAGTAAAATAATCCGCATATATATCATAATATACAGTTTTAGATTCTTGACTTTCATATGTAATAATAAATCCACCTGTATTTAATTCTGTAGAACTAGGGTTTATTTGATTACCTATTATATTTTCTCCAGTTGTAATTATATTATCATTTACTTGTGATACTTTATTTATATCTGAAGATAAATGTAATCTAGCATCTATTTTATCTTTACTTGCACCTATACTACCATCTGCTGTTATTCGAAATCTTTCTTGATCTGATGTTTTTAATATTACATCATTATTTGTTTCTGTTCCAAAAAAAGCATTAAATGGATTTGTAGTTATAAATACTTCAGTATTTGATAAAGCATTTAATATTTTTTCACTCTCGGTTTCACCATTAACTAATTTATTATCTTCTACAGTTGAACCTATACGAACTATAAAACTTCCAAATTCACCTATTGAATTACCATATGATTCGTCAAATTGAATTTTTATACCATCTTCTAATAAATATTCAGATGGAAATATTGCTTCTGTTAATGGAATAAATGTATTATTATAATTTATACCTGAATTATTAGACCATCTAAACGTATCACATAATTTACCTGTGGAAATATCTTTTATTCCATCAATTTCTATTTTATAATTTTTTTGTTTTAATCCTGTATAATTACCAGATACTATTATATTACTAGTTAAATATGTATTATCAACTGGAAATATTACATTTGTAATACCAGTAATAATTGTTGTATTACCAGATTGTTGAAATACTATTTTTCTTCCAATATCACTTTCATCGAAATCTAAACCTTCAATTGGTATTAATTTATTATCATAATATATACCTGAATATTTACGAAATTGAGAATTAGTACTTGTTTCTGAATATGTACCCATTGTATTTATAACTTGTCTATCTCCATTTATACCTGAATATACTGTTCTTATTTCTGGTGTAATATTACTATTTTTAGATACTATTAATAAACCATTTTTACCACTATTAATTTTATTTTCAGAATCAACATGTATTTCAGTTTGATAATTATCTTCTGTAATATTAGTATTAATTAATATGTCTCCATTTTCATTTGCTCGTAAACTAGATACACCATCATTTGATAAACCCGAATCTAAAATTACTTCGCCTGTTGTTGATTTCATTAAAATATCATCAGTAGTTATTATATTTGTTTCATTACTAGATATATTTAACATTTCATTTATATCTATATCTAAATTTAATGTATTATCATCACCTAATTTAATATTACTACCATTTGAACCAAAATTTATATCACCTGTAGAATTCATAACAAAACCTGCATTTCCAGAATTAATAGAAATACCTGCATTACTATTATTATTTTGTATAAGTATAGCATCATTATCTTGATTATTATTCATTATTTTTATTTTACCTAAACGAGAATCTAATAACATTAATCCTTGTTCTGTTATAAATTTTTGGTCATTTATAGTTTTAAATTCAGATATATCAGAATTAAATTTAATTTCAGATGCAACAACTTGATGATCATTTTTATGTGAAAAATATGTATTATTACTATTTTTTACTTTTATATTTTTTATATTTAGTTCAATTTGTGGTAATTCATTTATATTTGTTGTTTCAGCCATTTTTTAATTTATATTTAATATTAAATTATAGATTAAATATTATATTATAAATTAAATATTATATTATAGATTATTTATTAATTTAAATCATTATTTTTTAAATAATTTTTAATTTTATTTATAATTCTAATCTAGATGATTTATATAACTTTAGATTGAAAAAAATATTATTTACTTGTAATAATTAAAAATAAAATAGTAAAAATATAAAAATTTTTAATTAAGATTTACAAAGCTTAAAAAATATAAAAATGTTTGATTAAGATTTACAAAGATTATGTTTGATTAAGATTTACAAAGTTTATGTTTGATTAAGATTTACAAAGTTTATGTTTGATTAAGATTTACAAAGTTTATGTTTGATTAAGATTTACAAAGATTATGTTTGATTAAGATTTACAAAGATTATGTTTGATTAAGATTTACAAAGATTATGTTTGATTAAGATTTACAAAGTTTATGTTTGATTAAGATTTACAAAGTTTATGTTTGATTAAGATTTACAAAGTTTATGTTTGATTAAGATTTACAAAGATTAGAAAATATAAAAAAAATATTAACTAAATATATTATTTTAAGAAATATTTAGTATATAATAATAAAATGACAAAAGGTGTATTATCACAATTAATTGCATATGGAGAACCAGATATTTCTTTTAGTAAACCATATATTTTATTTACAAAAGAAGAAAAAAAAAGACATATAGCTAAATTAAATAGACCACTCGATGTTCAATCATATACACAAATGGTATTATTTTATATAGTATATTCACCATTTATTACTATTGATGTAATTGTTAAGGGATTAACTAGTGTTAGAAATATAATATCCACAATTAATAGTTTTATATTTTTTGCTTAAAGTTTTAAATTTAAATTTAATTTCCTAGATATTAATTAAAGTGATATAATAAATAATATAAAATAATATATAAAAATATTAAAAATATAGAAATAATAAATGTCAAAAGGTGCATTATTAGAATTATCATCACATGGAGTACAAGATATTTATATTATAGGAAATCCAAATTATTCACATTTTAAAAAAGTTTATAAAAGACATACAAATTTTTCGATGGAAAGTATAAGAGGAACTTTTAATGGAAATGGAAATTTTGGTGAAAAAATTACATTAGAAATACCTAGAAGTGGTGATTTATTAAGTAGTATTATAATGGAAGTTGATTTACCATTATTAGAAGCTTCAGGTAGTGATACAGTTAATGAAATACAATATGTTTCTAATATAGGTCAATCATTAATTGAATATGCAGAGTTTAAAATAGGTGGTCAAACAATTGATAAACAATATACAGAATGGATGTTTATTTGGAATCAATTAACATTAAGTAGTTCTAAAATAATGGAATATAATCAAATGATAAAATCTACTTCTCAAAATGGACCAATAACTGTATATGTTCCATTTCAATTTTGGTTTTGTAGGGATATAGCTAATGCAATACCTTTAGTAGCTTTACAGTATCATGATTTAGAATTAGAAATTAAATTTAGACCCTTATCTAAATTATATAATTTTGGAGATAAACAATATTATGATTTACAATATATAGGTGAAGAAATTATTAATAATACTACACTTTATACATATGGTATAGTAAAAGGTGCTATATTTTCATCATATATAGGTGGTAAAAAATATGTATATAATAATGGAAATCAGGAAGCTACAATTACATATAAAGAATCTGATAAAATTTTATTAGATGTAAGATTACCTGATAGTGGATTAACTAGAGGGTATGTAAAGCCTATTTATACGTTAATTGGAGAACCTAAAATATCTGATATAAGATTATATTTAGATTATATATATTTAGATACTTTTGAAAGAAGCTATTTTGCTAGAGAAGAACATAGATATTTAATCGAGCAAGTTCAATTTAGTGAAAATATAGGTGTAATATCATCAGAACAAACAAAAAAAATAGTATTAGATTTTTATTTACCGGTAAAAGAATTATTTTGGGTATGTCAAAATGATGAAATTTTACAACATAATGAAATTCTAAAATTTAATAATTCTCCAGATACTTTATATGAAAATAATAAAGATGATATTATTAATGTATCATTACTATATAATGGTAGTGAAAGATTTGAAGTAAGAAATGGTGAATATTTTAGATTAATACAACCTTATCAAAAACATACTAATTATGTTTTTGATAAATATATATATGTATATTCATTTGCAACTAAACCAGAATTACATCAACCTAGCGGTATTGCTAATTTTAGTAAAATAGACAAAATAGAATTTATTTTTAACTTAAGACGTAAAAGATCTTATAATTCAACTATTAAAGTATTTGCAATTAATTATAATATTTTAAGAATTGCAAAAGGTATGGGGGGTATTGCATTTAGTAATTAATATTATATCTTTTTTTAATTTTTATTATAATATTTTATTTAAGTTTAATTATTTAATTATTTAAGTTTAATTATTTAATTATTTAAGTTTAATTATTTAATTATTTAAGTTTAATTATTTAATTATTTAAGTTTAATTATTTAATTATTTAAGTTTAATTATTTAATTATTTAAGTTTAATTATTTAAATAAATACTTTTGTAATATGTTATAATAGGTAATAAATAATAATATTTAATTTTATAATTTAATAAATAATTTAATTTAGCATATAAATATTTATTATATTTTTTATAATATTTTAGTTTTTTACATTTTGATAAATCTGGTAATTCTGTTAAATTATTATTATTATTACAATCTAATTCAATTAAATTAATACATTTTGATAAATCAGGTAATTCAGATAATTTATTATTATTACAATCTAAATCAATTAAATTAATACAATTTGATAAATCAGGTAATTCAGATAAATTATTATAATCTAATTTAATTAAATTAATATTATTTGATAAATTAGGTAATTCATATAATTTATTATAATTACAATATAAGTTAGATAATTTAATACAATTTGATAAATTAGGTAATTCATATAATTTATTATAATTACAATATAAGTTAGATAATTTAATACAATTTGATAAATTAGGTAATTCAGATAAATTATTATAATCACACTGTAATTTAATTAAATTAATATTATTTAATATAGATGGTAATTTTATACAATTATTGTATTTAATATTTAAAAATTCTAGATTAATAAATTCTGATAAATCAGGTAATAATTTTAAATTACTATTACATAGATTTAAACTTTTAATTTTACTTTTTTCAATATTTAAATCATTAATATCATAAAAATGATATTTTTTATTATTATTTAATAATTTATAATACATATTTTATAATTATATATAAAAATATAACTTTAAACAATTTTTAACTACTTATAACTAATTATAAAAATAGTAATAATTTTTAACTATTTTATTAAATTTAAAATATAAAAACTATGAATTATATAAATATAAAAATAAAAACTATGAATTATAAATATAAAAACTATAAATATAAAAACTATAAATATAAAATATGAAATATAAAAAAAGTAAAAAATAAAAATATACAAAACATAAAAAATATACAAAAATATACAAAAATATACAAAATATACAAAACATAAAAAATATACAAAAATATACAAAATATACAAAAAATATAAATATAAAATTAATTGAAGATAATATAATAATAACAAATGAAAATTATTATTTATTTTTTGAATATATAAAAACTAATAATACTAATTTTAAAATTATTACATTTGATGAACATTTTAAAAAAATAGAAGAACCTATAAATTTACCAAATTTAGAAACTTTAAATATACATTGTAATTTTTTACCAACATTAAATTTTATAATTTGTCCAAATTTAAAAAAAATATTATTTTATACTATGTTTAATAAATATTTAAATAATTCTTTAGATAATTTTATAAATTTAGAAAAATTAATTTTAAATATTTATAAAAAACCATTAGTAAATTCTTTAGATAAATTAACAAATTTAAAATATTTAACATATAATGGTAATGTAGAAGAAATTATAAAACTTATAATAAAACTTAAAAATTTAATTGAGATTAAAAAATGTACATTTTTAAGTTTATTAGATAAAAATAAAATTGAAGAATTTAAAACATTACATAACTTAAATGTAATTGTTAGTATAAATAATTTTTGTATGTTTTAATATTAATATTTATATTATTTATATTAATAATTTTATTTTATATTAAGATTAATTATTTATTTTTTGTTATCTAGAAGATTTATAAAACTCTAGATTAATATTTTATTTTATATTATAATTAATTATTTATTTTTTGTTATCTAGAAGATTTATAAAACTCTAGATTAATAATTTAATTTTATTTAATATTATGATTAATTATTTATTTTTTGTTATCTAGAAGATTTATAAAACTCTAGATTAATAATTTTA
>Ga0307983_1000795_pt1 | contig 15023 bp, 31 predicted proteins | sample OrgLakmetagen991_FD_201845 | JGI IMG/M metagenome (GOLD analysis project Ga0307983, IMG submission 201845) | Saline water microbial communities from Organic Lake, Antarctica - #991 | ecosystem: Environmental > Aquatic > Non-marine Saline and Alkaline > Saline | place: Antarctica: Organic Lake...
AATGGTGTCGTAATGCCTATACCTAGTGGGTTAATCATATTTAAAGATAGCGAGACAGTTGAGAGAGCTACAAAATATTACGAATCCAGAGAAGAGGGGCATTATATTTGCCTGATATACCCTAGACGCTGCTCAATATAAATAATTTAAGTAAATATTACAATAAGCCTTTAATATGCCTTATTAAATTGAAAAAAATACACAGTAGTATACAAAAGTCTTTTAAAAGAGCTTTGACTGGTATACAATTGCATTCAAGGGAGGTCATTACATGAAAACAAACAGAAAGTTAATTAAAGATTGGGTTAGAAAAGCGAAAAGAACAAACCCAGGCGTAGAAATAGATGCAATTAAATTTTTAGGCGTTTCGTTCTCAACATGGAGAAATATTCTCTACGTTCAAGGACACTGTCCAAACGAAACTACCAGAGAGCTGTTGGCGCAATTCACTGGTTTAGATGAAAAAGAACTGTTTCATACAATCGAAAAAGAGGGTGAAGCAGCTTAGTCACGGATTGACTCTACAAGAATTATTGAAATTAACAAGACTAAATAAATAGTAGTGAAATATCTACATGGCGCAGTCGTGCGTCTGCTTGGAGGCAATTATGGATTTTAGTGGTGGAAGAACTTGCTCAGTTTGTGGCTCAAGAATAACGGATGGAAACCCAGACGGCATCGGTGTTGAGTGTAGAGCATCTTACTCTAAGGCTAGAAGCATAGTTTTTTTTGATGTGAAAGAAAGAGCATTTGAATTTTACGGAATTAAAGCGTCACTGGTTATGCCTTTATTTATAGAAACATTTGGCTCTGTAAAATTCAGATCAAGTTTCAAAAAGTCTTTCTATCCCTCAATAGTGGAGCAATGGGAAGAAAAAGGCTTCATATCTAAGAAGCAATTAGAAATTTGTGAGAGCTGGCTTTACTACAAGGTTCACTATTCACACTTGCAAGAAATAGAGGATGAAACGAATAAGATGAAAAAACTACTAATAGAACAATGGAAACCAAACAAAGAAGAACAAGAAAAAATAACTAATCTTGCCAATAAGTTCAGACATGAATTTAGAGACGCAAGTTAAATGCTTGGAGGCAAACATGGCAACATTTAACGATGATTTTACTTTTCATTATGAAGTTGGAGAAAGACCAAACGGCGAAAAAGTTAATCTAACAATTTTAGTTCGTCACAATATTGTAGTGAGAACTTACGAAGATAACGAGTCAACAATTGAGAGATTAGAGATTTTAAAAGAGGGCGATCTATCAAGCCTTACTGAGATAGTTAAATATGCTGCCCCTGATATCTATGAAGAAATTGAGACAAAAGCACAGGATGAAGTAGATAAAAGATTCTCTCTCTATGAGCGCAATGGTGACTTAGAAGATTTAGAAAGCGAAGAGGTGGCGTAATGAAAAACTTTATAAACAAAGTAAATGAAATACAAAAAACTCTTAAAGCTCCTAAGGGGCAATTTAACTCTTTTGGAAAATACAAGTACAGGTCATGTGAGGATATTTTAGAGGGCTTAAAGTCTGTTCTTGGTGATCTTGTTATCACAATAAGTGATGAAATTGTAATGGTTGGTGATCGTATATACATCAAAGCCACTGCAAAGCTAACTGATGGTGAGAACTCAATAGAAAATTCTGCTTTTGCTAGAGAGTCTTTAAGTAAAAAGGGCATGGATGACTCGCAAATAACAGGTACAGCGAGTTCTTATGCAAGGAAGTACGCTCTAAACGGTCTTTTGTGTATTGATGACAACAAAGATGCTGATACTCAAGAGCCTATAAAGTCGGCAACAAAGTCTCAGCTTGATGAAATAAAAAAGCTGATTGACCTAACCCAAACGGATTACGGAAAATTCTTTGGATATCTAAAGGTAAAGTCACTTCAAGAAATAAATGCAGATCAAGTTGTGTCAGCAATGAACCTTCTAAAACAAAAGCAAAAAACAATGGAGACTGAAAATGTATAAAATAATAGAATGTACACAGGGCGAAGACGATTGGTTTAAAGCAAGACTTGGAAAGGTCACAGCTTCAAACTATGACCAAATAATAACTAAAACTGGAAAATTATCAGCTTCACATGAACACGTTATAAATCGTGCCGTCGCTGAGTTAATTCTTGGAAAGCCTGACGAGTTTTATAAAAGTGAAGCAATGGAGCGAGGAAATAGATTAGAGCAAGTAGCTTTGGATTTCTTCAACTTCTCTTATGACCATAATTTTAAGCCTGTGGGCTTCTTAGAGTCCGATCTTGGCGGCTTCGGCTGTTCACCTGATGCAATTGATCTTGATAAAAATATTGGCTTAGAACTCAAATGTCCAATGGCTCATACTCATGTTGGTTATTTAAGTGCTAACGAATTGCCTGCAAAATATATGCAGCAAGTTCAAGGCTCAATGATGGTAACTGGTTTCGATCAATGGATATTCGGATCATACCACCCTGAGATTATGGGACTTCATGTTGTCGTTAATCGTGATGAGAAATTTATCAAGTCTATGCAAGAAAAAATCTTAATTTGTACTGAATTAATCAAAGAAAAATATGAAAAATTAAGGCTTCTCCAAGCGGCCTAAGACGTATCTGCGGCAGTTAACTTTGATCGGTTTTGGGCCTGTCGCAGATATTTCTTGAATTAACAAAAAGGATTAAAAAACGAGTGATTGGTTTATATTAGACGATAGAAATTATAAGTAACAGAGAATGGGATAATGCAATAGATAAAATAGGCGGCATTGCTTACAACATCAGAAAAACTAGAGGTTTATAATGGCAAAGAGATTTACGGATACAAATAAGTGGGACGACAACTGGTTCTTGTCTTTAAGCCCAGAATACAAACTATTTTACAATTTCATACTAGACAAGTGCGACCATGCTGGAATTTGGAAAGTTAACTTTAAGCTTGCAAACTTCTTAATTGGAAAAACTTTCAAAGAAGAAAAAGTCTTGAGAGAGTTTTCTGGAAGAATTGTCCCGATCTCAAAAGAGTATTGGTACGTTTCAAAATTTATAGAGTTTCAATATGGTCAATTAAGAGAAAAAAATAACGCACACAGAGGTGTTGTTAAAATATTAAGTAAATTCAATATATTAGACAGCACCTCACTAGCCCCTAGTCAGGAGCTTATAAGCTCCTATGTAAGGGCACAGGATAAGGATAAGGATAAGGATAAGGATAAGGATAAGGATAAGGCAATTACGAAAAAAGGCTGCCTGGAAAATCTTTCTGGAGACTCCGAAATTGAAACATTCTTATGCCAGGTATCCCATGATGTTCAAAAAAGATGGCTAGAAATATATTCAGTTGAATTTATCAAGAGTGAAACATCAAAGGCTATCATCTGGATTCTGTCCAACCCAGGCAAAAAAAGAACTAACAAGGCAGGCTTTATGACTAACTGGCTTAGTCGGGCAAGTGAGAACTCAAAAGTTACTAAAGGCAAATTTTATAGAGAATCTGCACAAGAAAAACAAGATCGTATTTTAAACATGGAGAACCCTTATCATGCTAACGGAAACTGAAAAAGCAGTAGTATTTGAAAACCTTAAAGGTCTAGCCGCTGTATTTGAAAGCGATAAGACACCCCAGGTTCTGAGAATGTACGTTGAAAGCTTATGTGAAAATAATCTTCAAGATATTTTAAAAACAATTAAATGGGCAATTTCAAACTGTAAATTCTTCCCCAGACCTGCTGAGCTGCTAGAAAGAATTAACCCAAAGGCAAGTCGCGAAGATGCTGACTACTTGGCTGGGCGCGCAATATGGGCAATCAACCAATTTGGAATATATCGAGGCAAAGAAGCAAAGTTGAGCATAGGCCCAGAGGCCTGGAATGCGGTCATAATGATCGGAGGATGGTCAACCCTATGTAACACGTCACCTTCCGAACTTGGAACGCTTAGAGCGCAATTAAGAAACAATTGTATGGCATCAATAAACAAAGAAGAAATTATTGATCGTGAGCAAAAAAGAATCTCTAGTAGGAATAATCTTTTGAGTGTCGTACAGTCTTTGTCAAATAACGCGACAGAAGAAAATAAAGAGCCAGAAATAAAAGATGATTACGCAAACCAATTGCAAGCTTTTGAAATCAAAAAATCAGAAGCAGCAAGATTATTCAGAGAATATTTAGAAAGTATTGACGATTAACCGCCATAGAGGGGCATAACTAACAACGTGTGTTTATACTTGCCTGGTCACCTCTTTAAAGGGCCAGGCTATTAACTTGAATTGTGAGGGTTTTTAATGAAAAAGTTTAAGATTAAGCAAAAAGATAGTATACGCATTGAGCTTGGAGAGTATTCTACCACTATAGTTGTTGGGGTGCTGCATGGTAAAATGTTTATTAGTGTGAGAGATAGCGGAATTAGAAGTAACTCTTATCCAAAAAAAGCCGATGTCACCATCCTGGAGGGAGGTCAAAGTGGCGAGGCCATATTTGATGGGGTTAAGGTTGCTTTTCACATAGAGGATAGAATTGGTAGCGCAAAATACAACACAACATTTTTCTTTTATGACGATGTTGAGGGTGTTTTTATTGATAAATTAACAGCAGGAAACAAGAAAACAGAGGATAAGGAATGGGGCGAAATTAATGATGGCTCATGGATGGGTGGTGGTCACTCTGCTATATATTAGGGGAATTATGAAAAGAATTAACAAGGTAAAAATTGACGTTACAAATATGAATCAAGCGCAAGAAGCTAAAGCAATCAAAGCCTCTGAGTTGATGCTTGTTTTTTTTAAGAGTGATTTCTTTAAGAATAAAATTTACTCTACTGACTTTTCTAAGCTACTAGGAGCATCAAAAAATTGCATAAGTAGAAAGTTGAATTTCGATAAAGATAAAATATACAATCTTTTTATGACAGGTAAAGAAGAGTGGAATGGAGTTGAAGACTACGAGATTGATTTGAAAATTTCGACTTATTATACTTGGAGAGGCGTTGTTGGTTACATAATTCCAATGAAGCCGACAATCTGGGTTAATACTAAGTTCTTTAATAATTACTCACCCAGAAAGGTTGGTAATAACGGCTCACACGAATGGAGCCACACATTAGGTTTTAGACATTCTGGGAGGTGGCTTAGAGAGTCTCTCCCCTATTTAATTAATGCTTGGTGGGATGAATTTTGGAATGGGGATTTTTCAGAAATTGAAACTCCAAAGCCAATTAGTACAGAAAAATACGAAACTGTCTGTAGGCGAGTGTGGTGGAAATTATGGCTCGGTAAGGCTTGTTATAAGGTGGTGACTATATGAGCGCTGCAAGAGGCTTCACAGTCGCCCTACTCTGTTCGTTAGTTTTTTGGGCTTCTATTTATCTTTTATTTATTAAGGCTATTTTATGACTAGAAAAACTTCATTAAAAAGCAAAAAAGACCTAATAACAAACTCAATGCTTTCTCGTTTGACTGACTTCCAAATAGAAACAAAAGATAAAGTTTTAGAGAATTGGTGCGAAGACTTGAGGGAATTAATTGTTAACTTTGAAGATAATAAAATACTAGATCATTGTGAAAAATGCGGCTGCAATGAATTTCTATGCGGTCATAACAAGAGGTAGATATGAATAAAGAAATAAGAGAAAGAATTTTACCAATGGATTTAAGAATCAAAGAAGAAATTATCTTACTGTCAAAAATTAAAACAACTTCAAAAAAGAAGATGAAGTCTGACATAAGAAAATTTGTGAAAGATGCGAAGTTGAAATATGAGGAAGATTTAATTAACAATACTGTTTATAAAAAGGAATAACAATGGGCATAGACTTTAAAGAGACAGCGCACCTAAATATCGATAAGAAAAAGTTCAATGAAAACTTTGACCGGATTTTTGGGAAGAAAAAAGAAGAAAAACCAGAAAAGAAAAGCGAGCTTGATCTATATAAAGAAGCCCTCGACAAAAGTCACGATGTTCACTTAAAACTTACTGTTGATTATTTGGATTTGAAAAATGAAAACGATCAATTGCGAGAGGCCTTAAGCTTTATAAACGATGTAGCCCCAGCAAGTCACAAGTATAACGACATAGAGTTACAAATGGTTATGAAAGCAAGAAAAACCCTATCAGAATTAAAGCCTAGTAAGGCAATGGAGAGAGAATGAGTAAGGTTAATGTCATGCACCCATCAGAGATTTGGGAATGGTATAGGGAGGGGAGTAGGCAACTGGACAATGGCAAGGGGTTTGTATTTTTTTATGACTATAGCAAAATAAAAAAAGATAATGAAGAAATGAAAAGTTGCATAGAGTTGCTAGTTCATACCTTGTATAATGCAAATTTAACTATGGACGATAATTTTTTATATGCAGACTTAATAAAAAAGCTAGCACGATAAGGTTTATTATTATAAAGCCTAGTAAGGCTATGGAGAATGAATGGAAATTAAACACAAACTAACAGGTGAAATATTAATAAATCTTTGTGGAGCTGATCTTCGTGAAGCTGATCTTCGTGGAGCTAATCTTTATGGAGTTGATCTTCGTGAAGCTAATCTTCGTGGAGCTAATCTTTCTGGAGTTGATCTTCGTGAAACTGATCTTCGTGGAACTGATCTTCGTGAAACTGATCTTTATGGAGCTAATCTTTATGGAGTTGATCTTCGTGGAGCTAATCTTTCTGGAGTTGATCTTCGTGGAGCTGATCTTCGTGGAGCTAATCTTTATGGAGCTAATCTTTCTGGAGCTGATCTTCGTGAAGCTTATCTTCGTGAAGCTAATCTTTGTGGAGCTAAAGGGATTCTAACCTTTGTTGGTGAGAGAGACCTGTTAATCTACTTTAAGCATAAGGAGACTTACTATTTTAAAATTGGTTGCATGGAAAAAACAAGTGATGAATGGTTGAGAAGTTTTTCTGATATTGGTGCACAAAACAGATACTCTAAAGATACTACCAGCTTATATGGTGATATTATAAAGCTATTTATTCAATATGATTTAAACTTAAGCTAAAAATATTAAAGCCTAGTAAGGCAATGGAGAAAGAAATGATTGATTTAAAAGATTTGTTTGAGTCTATGATATTTTTACTAATTGTAACTGTCCCTCTTTCTATTTGGAAGATTGTAGATATAGCTATTTGGTTAAGTAAAAGTATAAAAATACAGTTGAATTAACTAACCGTTATGCGGTGATGGAGGGAATATGAATATGACAAAAGAAAACTTGGTGTTTATTGAAGAAGTTTCAAATAGAGAAGATGCCGCCTTGGATGCTATATTAAGTTTTGTCGGAGTTATATTCGACAGCAATGAATATACAAATTTCCAAATGGTTTCAATATTAGAAATAGCTAAGCATAATTTAATGTTTAACAACATGAAGAGATGCGAACAATTAAAGCCCAGTGAGGCTATGGAGAAAGAATGATCGACAATAGAGATACAACCGAAGGAAAGAAATGAACACTGAGCAACTAATAGGAACACTTTTGGCACTAATAAAAAATGATACAAGGAAAGTCTCCATAGCACTTATACAAAGAAAAATGGAGTTTGGGTATAGCCATGCAGTAGAAGTAATGGAAGAATTGATTCGTTGCAAAGCAATTATAAATCCAACCAATAAAGAGTATGAGTTAGCGCCTGAGATAGTAACAATGAGTGAACTATCAATAGCAAGAAACAAATAGTTTAGGGAAGGAATAAAAATGAAAAAAGTTAAAGACATGAACGGTACAGAGATAAAAATTGGAGACAGTGTTAGGAAGCACTATCTATTAAATCGAGAATCTAGCCCTTATAAAGAGGGTGTAGTTCAAAGAATCGCACCAATGCACAGCGATGGTGAAGCTATGATTTGGGCCGGCAAAGGTGGTGCACATCACCCATTGGCTTGTGTTGTAGTTAAAGCAATTAATTAACAATACTGTTTATAAAAAGGAATAAGAGATGAATTTAGAGGACTTTAGAAAAGAGATAAAACTTAAATATACCTTCGGGATAAATACGACCACTGGGGCTTCAAGAAGATATCACGACAGTAAAATGCGCATAGGCTCCGAGGTTCATACTCCAAAAAATGAAGATGGAGAATGGGGTATTGGAGAGAGAATTTATTACTTTGAAGACTGCAGAAAAGAATTTTCGTCAATTGAAGATTTGTACAATGAATACATAAAGAGACAAAGCAAATAATTGAAACAAGATTGTAAATAAAAAGGAATAAGAAATGGAAAAAAGGAAAGATGATAAAATTATCGAGTTAGCTTTAGCACACAATAACTTGTTAGGTGAAAACGAGAAGTTGAGAGCTTGTGTTGAGTTTTATGCAAACATAGGAAACTGGTCTGGGTTTGAGCCACACCTTACAGAGTCAAAGTGCATCTTCTCACCACCGATTGATAATGAATACAATAAAGATTTGACAGGTTTCGTTAGTGGAAAACTAGCAAGAAAAACCCTATCAGAATTAAAGCCTAGTAAGGCAATGGAGAAAGAATGGAAATTAAACACAAACTAACAGGTGAAACATTAATAAATATTTATAGAGCCACTCTTCGTGGTGCACATCACCCATTGGCTTGTGTTGTAGTTAAAGCAATTAACTAACAATACTGTTTATAAAAAGGAATAAGATGAATAACCAAGCTGAATTACTTTTATATAAAGTTCTAAAGACTTGCCGAGCTAAGTCGAATGTCGGTGTTGATAATTGGCACAACCTTCAAGTTGAGATTAAAGATCATTTAGAAGGTAAAGACTTAGACCTTGATAAAATTAAAGTAATTGAAAAGGTTTATGTAGATACACCTGCAAAGAAAAAAATCATAGGTCAAAGGGCATTCTACAAACTTAAGGCTGAAAGTATGGTTGCAGAAATTAATCACCTTAACTTAAAAGTCAAAAGGTTTGAACAGATGGAAAAAGGAATAATGAGCATTATAAATCAGAAAAACAAACGGTAGAGAGACAACTCTCGTATGAAAAGGAGAAGTTGAAAGAACTATTAAGAGAATTAAACACAACCAAAGGAAAGAAATGAGCGATGAACTAGCAAAACTAATAAATACACTAATCGAAAAAGTAGACACACTTTCCTATAGTAAAGGAAGGCTTCTTTCATGCCTAGAAATTCTTTTGAATAATAAAGAATTAATCAATGATGAAAAAATTGAGAAAGAAATAAGAGAGATTATATCTGAAACATACTAACCGCTATGCGGTGATGGAGGGAATATGGAAAAAGATTTAAAGAGATATTATGTTTCTGATTTACTCGGTGCAATTGATGAAAAGTACACAGCTTCTTGCGTTGAGGTTGATAAACTTACGGAAGAAAACAGAAAGTTCAAAGAGTGTACTAGGTTAATTATTAACGCTTTGCATAGCGGTGGTTTAGAGATGAGTGAGGGTTTTATTTACAGAGATTTTATCCAAGAAAAACTTAATTGTGAATTATAAGCACATAGAGTGAGAAGGAAAGATATGTTTGATTTAATTTTTGGCGGTGTTATAGGTGTGGGAATTACCTTTCTCATAATGAGAAAAAAAATTCTTGATTTAGAAGACGAAATTGCAATGATTAAAATGGCAATAGAGATGCATAATAAAAAGCACATAGAGTGCGAAGGTAAGAGATGAATAAAGAAAGAATTAAAGCATTGAGAGAAAATGCACCAATAAGCCAATTAAAAGCCATAAAGAGTGAAACACTAACAAGACTAGACAGCTACACAAAAGAGCGTGAAAGGTGTGTGGTCAAAAACTCAAATTACATCAACTACGGTCTAAACCGATCTATAATAAAAAACATAAAGTCGATTAAAGCACTAGAATTATTAATTGAAGAAAGGTCAATCAATACTAATGCGACAAGTCTACAGCGCAGTATCTGACAAAAAAACATTAAAACTTTATAATCAAAAACCTATATCGTAGAATAATCTAAATAACCCTGTCAAGGATGATAGATGGAAGAGCTACCATACAGGAAGCATTTAGTTGGGCTAGATCAAAGTGTGCTAATTATAAGCGACCTGCACAAACCATATTCCCACCCCGATGCAATACCTTTTCTAAAAGCAATAAAAGAAAACTATAAGCCAGAAATAATCATTAATGTAGGCGATGAGCTTGATAAACACGCCGTTTCGTTTCATAACTCAGAAACCTCCCTTTTTAATGCTGACAAAGAATTAGAAAGGGCAATAGAAGGAATACAAGAGCTAAGAGACTTGTTTCCAAAGATGTTTTTGTGTGAATCAAATCACGGCTCTATGGTGTACAGAAGATTGAAAGCAGAGGGCATACCAATTAGAAACCTAAAACCCCTACACGAGCTATACGATACGCCTAGCTGGTCATGGCACCACGAGATTATGATAGAAACACACCTCGGTAAGGTTGTCATAGTTCATGGTAAAACCAGCTCAAAAAACAAGCTTGCTTCTGAGTTTGGATGTAGTGCAATACAGGGCCACTTTCATTCGTTATTTGAAATAACTTGGCACCAATCTGTGCACTCATCTAGGTTCAATATGATAGTGGGTTGCTTAATAGACTCTGACTCAATGGCATTTGCCTACGGTAAAAACTTTACAAAAAGACCCATACTTGGGGTTGGCTGGTTAAACGAGCTGGGAGAACCTAGTCTTATCCGAATGCAATTAGATAGCAATGGAAGATGGAACGGTAAGTTATGAGAAAATTAATATTGTTTACTATGGAGATATATAAGAATTTAAGTTTTTTGTTAGCCAGTTGTTATAACTCGGCTTTTGAACCTTGAGGTTAAAACCCCGTGTAAGCTATCTGAATTGTTATCCAATTGTTATAACTCGGCTTTTGAACCTTGAGGTTAAAACCCCGTGTAAGCTATCTGAACTGTTAGCCGCATTACAAATAATAAATATTCTGATATAAATGTGTTATGAAATTAGAAATAGAGCTTATCAACATAGAACCCCTACCACTAAACCAGGTCTTTGCTACAGACTTTAGAACAAAAAAACGTTTTAAATCAAAAAAATATGCTCAATTTATATCCAATGTTAATGGACAATTAAGAAATTTTAAATCTCAAATAAACAAATTCAATAAAAAATACTCTATTGATGAACACTACATAGTTACAAATTATAAGTTTTACTACCCTATACTTTTAAAATCTGGAAGAAAGATATCTAAAACAAGCAAAGATGCCAGCAACCTGATAAAGACAATTGAAGATGTCATATTCAAGCAACTAACAGCAGACGACTCGCAAGTTATAAGTGTCAGTGCTATAAAAATACACTCAGAAAATATTAGGATTTACGCAGAAATAGAGCTTAAAAACATAAAACATATTATTTGATTTTACATAGTTTTTAGTTATTGGAATAATTTAATAGGTAATGGGGTGAGCTAAAATAGGTCTAATCAGATCGACTCGTTAGTGTCCTTAATCATCCCATTGCCGCTTCAAACGTGCCAAGACCCCCAGCATAATCCATCATGCTGAGAGTCGAGGGAATCTCAAATTACTCACTACCTATTCAGATAGTAAAGCAAGATTGTAAGAGTATTTCTTGTGCAGGGCTAAGTGTATGTGAAAGTTCTCACCTTCACCGTGTAGATATGCTAGTCTTTTAATCCCACTATTAGATAAATAATGGAATTCTTTATAGGCTTCTTTGTTGTTTATATATTGTACAATATCAGAAACCACAAAAGCATCTATGTTATTTGCTCTTATATCCATAGCTCTTCTCTCTGACTCGTTATGGGCACTAGATTCTCTATTTAAAGCCCTATCCTCTTCATCTGTGGTAATTGTTTCGGTTACAACTAAATCGATTCCATGCCTAGATTTAGCGTACCAGGCAAGGTCTCCGAATATCATAATGAGTGGAGCAGCTAAACTTGAAAAAAGCACGGCATCCCCCTTGTTCTTAAATCTATTCACTGTTTATGATGCATAGACTTGTTGTTATTTTTCACGTTTTTTTCGTGAAATTTACACTCTGCTCTTTTGAAATCAACATTTTGACAAATATCAAAGCTTTTTTGATACTGATAGCCATTTCCAAATAGTGCTAAAATTGCAATTACTAACATGAAATCCCCTTATGTTGTTAATTCGTTAAATAATGAAACTGTTGCTTTCCATGTGCCAGAGCCGTCTATATCAGCCCCAGATGGAAGCCAGAAGGCTTGCGAATTGTTAGACTCGGGCAATGCCTCCCTTATTGAGAAACCACTTATATTGGGAGTCACCGTAGTAAAAGAGGCGTTTGTGGTTGCGATAGTGTCCCCACTTCCAGCTCTAATACTAAGAGACAGACTAGAACCCAATTCCCCAGCATTAACACCGTCAACAGTTACTATATCTGTACTTGCACCTGTTGTTGTAGAAACCTGACCCTCAAACCTATAACCAGATGGTACTGTGTAGTTTGATTGCTGAGACACCGCAATAATTGAAGATCCTATACCAGCTTCCGACGTTAGTGCCGATGCCGAGTCTATAGAGAAAGAACCACCGTCTGTAACAAATGCAACAACGTAAGCATATTTTCCTGTTGGTATTGTATATGAGCTGGTTTTAACGCTCACAGATGATGGCTGAAAATTAAAAGGTATGCTAATCATGCTATTTCTCCAATAAAATAAACCCCAAAACGTCCGATAGTTCCACTTGATGGAAGCTCACTAACGTCTAGTCTAAGGTATTGTCCTGTTGTTATTGATTGATATGTTGCATTAAAAACGGTATTTGCAGACTCATCATAATCACTTGCTGTAGAATAAACTATTTTAGGCTTTGTTGTGAAAACACTATTTGAGGCTGTAAAGTCCGCCGTGTCCGAGAGTTGCACATCTATTTCTAGGTTTCCAGTTAAGGAACCTTTTGTAAAAATGTAAACCTTTGCATCTGTTAAGTTAAAGTCTGACTCGGCTCTATATAAATCTAAGCCTGTTATTGCCCCACCACCAGATAAGGACGCTGCATTCAAAACAATCTCGTTAAAAACAACTATTTTCCCAGAAGAACCTTCTACTGCCGTTATTCTTGAATCTAAATCATCTTGATTTGACTTAATAAGATCGAGAAGCTCTTTTTTTAGTGGGTCTCCAACGTCAAGGTTGCTAGAATTAATTGTGGTAAAAGCCATATTTATTCCTATTTATCCTATGAGGTTTTGAAACATTTCGTTGTCCGAACTTGTGTCGGGTACTAATGAATCATTATCACAGATGTAGCCATTCACTATCTTTTCAGAATTGTCGGCACTTGTAAAATCATTAGCTGTATTTGCGGCTATATTTGCAACTCTGGAAAATGTGTTGCCAATATCGTTTATTTCTACAGTGGCACCCTCGGCGGTTCTACTAACCTTATTAACTATTCCTATTTTTTGCCTATCTCTGCCACCGAACCTCTTTGGTATTCGATCTAGCTTTAAATTTATCTTACTATTTAGCTCTAAAAGTGAAAGATTTAACTTGCCACTTACAGTAATTGTGGATTGACTTAGGGAGTTATAAAATGCGTATCTCTGACTAACAACGGTGGCATCTGTGAGGCTGTATAAATACAAATCTATATCAAGTTCCCTAGTAGAGCCTATCATATCGTCAACAAACTCATTCGTGTATTGATATAAAAGCTTAGAATCATCACCAGTGAATTTGTCAGAAAAGAACTTATATGATGCATTAACCTTTCTTATTATCTCATTTCTAGACCTAACAGAAGAGATTTTTAAGATATCATCATCAAAAATTGTCAGCAAATCACTTGGCTTTTTAGGTGAAAGAACCTCATATTTAAAGTCCTGGTTTCCATCTATAACCAGTGAGCCAAATATAGATTTATTAATATCCTCTATTACTGATCTTATTTGCTTTACAGGGCCACCTATTCTAGACGGTGTTGCGTAACTTATAATATAAGGTGTTTCTAGGTTAGCTTCCAAAAAGGATGCCTCATTTATATTTGATAGACCACCGTCGGACTTTATAAGCTCTCTTACTGCATTACTGCCAGTTTTTATCCACTCACCAGATGAGTTCTCCATACCTATACAGTCAACGGCAACTATAGACTGATCATCTATTACGTTAACGTTTTTCTTCTCCCCATTTGTTGAAGTTGTAGAGCCAGCATAGGAAGTTCTAACCAACACGGTAGTGTCATTTGTAGCATCATCATAATCAACGCTTAAAACTTCATACCATGTGGTGTGACTTATATCATCACTTCTAATCCAGTCACGAGTAGATAGTTGCGTTGTGTAATCGGCACCGTTTACTGTTATTGACCTAGAGCCATTAGTGAAGTCTAAAGTTAAAGATATTCCCACGGCTTGAGCAATATTAAACTCGCTTAACACATCTAGTTGTAAAATGGCGTCGGTACTTGTGTTTGATACTAACCAATCCCTATCTATGAATATCTCTTCACCGTCCAAATAAGCCTTTCTGAGGGGGTTTTTTGTTACAGTCTCCCCAATGGTAGGGATACCAGTTGGAAGCGCAGCAGTCAGGGTTACATTATCATCACTTACCCTACTGATAAAAGTGTTAAGACCGCCCACATTAACAAGGTCTCCATCTAAAAAATCTGTAGCGTCGGTTAATTCAAACCTTCTAGCTGTTACGGCATAACTAACTGTTGTGGCTGGACTTCTAAGTTTATGCCCTGCTATGTGCCAGGTTCTATTTTTCTTTCTCCAAGGGGAGTTAGGCTTATTAGTAATAATACCAGAGACTGTTATTTCTAACTCGTTATTTAGGGTTATTTGTGTGTCACTATCAACAGAAGCAACACCAAACCTATAGTTTTGATTTCCATCATTATAAATTAAATTATCTTCTGGGGAGCACTCATCTAAAAATGATGTGCCTGTGCCTGTTAGGATTTTTGAACTTGCCGCCCCAGAGATAGTTCCAGTTAATGCAAATCCGTCTAGCACAGAGTCAGTCGGAACGCACCTGAGTTGGTCTAATTGCCCGAAAACCTTTCTTTTTGGTGTAAATAAGAATCTTTCTGGCACATCACCATCAGAATCCGTAA
>Ga0307983_1000799_pt1 | contig 14990 bp, 14 predicted proteins | sample OrgLakmetagen991_FD_201845 | JGI IMG/M metagenome (GOLD analysis project Ga0307983, IMG submission 201845) | Saline water microbial communities from Organic Lake, Antarctica - #991 | ecosystem: Environmental > Aquatic > Non-marine Saline and Alkaline > Saline | place: Antarctica: Organic Lake...
ATTGTGGAAAATGATGCTAATAAACCGGTTAAAAAGTCAGGTTCTAATAAATCTAAAACTGAACCTAAAAAGGCTAGGTCTGGTAAATCTAAGTCTAGCAGTAAGACAAGTAGTAAGAGTAAGTCTAGTACTACAACAACAGATGATGAAACCGAATAGAGTAATAAATATTAAAAATTACTAGTATTGTTGCGTTTATTTGATAATAATTATAATCGCTTATTCCAATAATAAGGCCCTAGTATGAACTTATGTTTATATTTATTTTTTTTAGTATATTTTTTAGTATATTTTTTAGAATCGGGATGCGTTAACCATGTTTGCTATATTTACTTAAATTCCAAAATATTCGATAATACCCAATAATTCTGCTTTATCAGATGCTAATATTTATGGATTTAAATGTTTTAATTTTATGCGCAATTTTGTTAGATATTTTATGTTTATTATTACGTGCATCATCTATGTTTTTATTAATAATAGTACCGTTACAATATGATAGCATACTATTGTCGTTATTACTATGCATATTGGGGCCTAGTTGTGGTATCCATTCAAATATATCATCGATAATATGTTGTGGGCTTTCAACTAAATCTTCATATCATACAAGTCTAGAGTCTATAAGTCTAGATTCAAATGCATCTTTAATATATTTAGCATATTTAAACCATTCTTTTATATCAGATCGATATACTATGATATTTAACATCTCTAATCATACATATATAATAAATAGTGGCATCACAATATTTACTGGACCAATATATATGCCATGGCTTCCACCTACATAGTACATCAATCGGATCTTTAGAACATAACACTTTAGTTTCTGGATTACTAACATCCCAAAAATTATGATACATCTTATCACAATATTCATATGTAAAAATAGAGGCATCCTGTCTAGATTGTTTATATATAATATTATTCCATCTGCCTCTTTTCAACATATGTGTATTTCCTTCACCTGCATGTGAAGGATTATCCTTACATATCATGGTTGAGCAATGAGGGCTAGTATTTAATATTTAATACATAATTGTGGAACCTACATATGGTGGAATTATGTATGTTTGAAAAAATATATAAGATTTGTTTGCTACATTATTAGTGTTTGTAGTGCTAGTGTTGCTAGTATTACTTGAATGCTTAGTATTTCTAGAATTTAAGTTATTACGTCTCATTACAATTTTATAATATATAATATATAATAGGTTGGTATGTTGGTTGGTATTTAAATAGTTATGGTATTATATTTGTTTTAGTAAAAATAAACCGACAACAATAACCCAAAATAACATTAATGGAATACGCATCCAAAATATTATTGAATCATTTAAAGTATTTATTTGCTTTTGATCAATAATATATTCGCCCATATTATCTTGTAGTATATTAACTTTATTATGTTTATTATAGGATTCTTCACCTACATTAGTTATTATTGCTTTATGGCGTTTGCTAACCTCTTCAAAATTACTAATCATATCCGCTAGCTGTAAATACTGACGTGTTGCCCTTTCATATTCTTCAACTTTACCTTCTGCTTTTTCCCGTGTTGCTTTCATACTTTCAGCGCTACCGGCCTCCTCAGTCAATAATTTATGTTTTGCTAATAATTGTAATTGTTCTATATCGTTACTAATATTAGTTATATTTTTTACATCTGAACTCATAATATTATCACAACTCTGTAAAGATACAGTACCCATACTAATATTACGACTTGGATACACTATATGTACGCTATCACTACTATTATTACCATTGTTATCACCATTATTACCTACACCTGATCTAGGATCAGGGCGGCAATAATTATCGTCATATGGACCATATAAACCATCAGGGTCATATTCATTCCAAGTCATATAGTCTAATTTGCTTTGATCTGGTTGAGCACTTACATATAATTTAACATGGCCATTAGGTACAAGTTGTGCTACAAATGCTTTATTTGATTTATTAAGGGAATCAATAGCATTATCCAATTGTATACGGGCAGAATCATTACCGGCTGCAGCTAGTTTATTTAATTTGTTAACTTGTGATGCTAGTTTGTTTGTATCCATAATTGCCAATATCTGTTATATCTGTTATATCTGTTATATCTGTTATATCTATTATATCTGTATATATTGTGTAATTATCTATAATTATCTATAATTATCTATAATTATCTATATTTATTTATGTATGATATTTATTTATGTATAAGGTTTATATAAAATACAAAAAATGAAAAATATAAAAATACAAAAATACAAATATACAAATATGCAAATAAATAATAAATAATTATAGATAATTATAGATAAATAAATATGTAATATTGGAAATAGAGGTTTATTGACTACATATTAATTGTAATACTTGGGTTTTTTTACTTGAATAATATGGTGTGTTGGCTACATTAGCTAGCCATTCTTTAATAATACTACGTTGAGTTTTGGGTATATATTGTATTCGTAGACCATATGTAATAACTAGATTATATAAAACGGATTCTAATATTGTTGTGTAGTGTCCTAGATTCTTAAAACTATTAGTACACATATATCCAATGCTATTATATAAAAGTTTTATATTTTTCCATAATATTATTAGATCTTGATTATTAAGATTAAATGATTTATATATGTGTGCAAATAGTTGGCCATCATTTATTGCTAATGATAACCCAATATATTGAATACAATATTTCATTAATAGTCTAGCCGATTTGGGTAATGTATCGGCAATCATATTAAAAGCATTACGTTTTAAAAGTATATTTAATAATTTTACATCTTGTGATATGCATATATATTTGAATATATCAATAACAATAATTGGTTTAAAAGCATATTCCATTATATTTCTATATTTGGAACAATCATTATTAACAGGGTGATTAGTTGTATTATATTTGTTTTTTTCAATATATTTTAATTCTAATCCTCCACGACAATAATTAATTAAATACGACATTTTTGGTTTTATTTCTGCTAGATTAGCAATGTCATCAATAATTAAATGGCTAGCAATCTTTTCCAATATAATATCTGGCATATCAAATATTGTAATACTGTCCATGACTATTGTTAATAGCTTAAATATTATGTGTTGTGTGTTGTGTGTTATGTGTTATGTGTTATGTGTTATGTGTTATGTGTTATGTAGCATACTAGATATGTTAAAACTATTAATTGATTATTAGTATACAATACATCTAGATAAAACAGAATAAATATTATTATGAATAATATAGTAAAAATCTAAAAAATAATAGTTAATAGTTAATAGTTAATAGTTAATAGTTAATAGTTAATAGTTAATAGTTGGTATATTTATAAACATTATCTAGACTATTCATTACATCTAAATAATTACGTGTGCTAACTCCTTTTATTAATCTATACGGATCTTGTAAATTGCCAACACCACCAACAGTATTATTCATACGTTCATATAGCCGGCGCCATCCTAATTCAGGTAAATATGGTCTAAAATGTTGATGAAATCCAACTTTCAACCCACGATCCATATTATCTAGCAACCGGCGTTGGTTTTGTGCATCGGGTATCATTACTTGGCCTGGGTCGCCAAAAGATTCCTTATATATATTTATATTAGGATTTACATTGTGATTTACATTGTGATTTTTATTGTTTGAGTTAAGTGATGGGGTGCATTTACCGCCAAAGCATGCAGCTAGACAACCATTACGTTGATACCACCACAATAAGCCTAAATTTATTAGTATAAATAATAATAACCAGTCTATAAATGTAATATGGCAAAATGATACCATATTGTGCAATATATTTGTTTTGTATTTGTTTTGTATTTGTTTTGTATTTGTTTTGTATTTGTTTTGTATTTGTTTTGTATTTGTTTTATATTTACGTAATATAATTGGTGTTAGCTAGTTATTTATATAGAGTTAGTATTATATGGATTTATTATATATGGGTTTTATTTTTAGTTTTTTTGTTATAAGTAAATGTATAAGCATCTAGTATATATAGTATAAAAAATATGCCAAAAATATATAGTAATATTATTTATTCATGTTAGCTTTATTAGCCTTACTAGCTTTATTAGCCTTACTAGCTTTATTAGCCTTACTAGCTTTATTAGCCTTACTAGCTTTATTAGCCTTACTAGCTTTATTAGCCTTACTATCTTTGCTAGATTTGTTAGATTTGTTAGGATTGACACGATCAATAGTAGTAGACATAGTAATATCCGATATGGGTATAAGTTGATTATCAACGGTTTTTTTACCTAATATAATAGGTTTTATGGGATCATATGTATAAACGTTATCAACACGATCAACAAGACATTTTTCACCTGATATAATTTCTGGCCACATAGTGATATATGATGGGTCATAAAATCGAGGATCTATAGGATGTTTACGTTTTCGGCCACGTTTTTTAGGTACAGTTACGAGAGTGGGTATAGTGGTTGTATCATTGGGACTATATATGTTTGTAACATCTATAGGGCCAATAGCATTAATAATATCTATAGTATTAGTGACACCTGTAAAATCTATAGGGTATGTGTAATTTTTTTTTACAATTTTAGTATTTTTAGTATATTTGCGTTTGGTATGTTTATGAGCACATGTATTATTTGTATATAAGTTTATATGTTTATCAGTAGTATTACTAGTTGTTACCGAGAGTGCATCTAGTGTATTAGTGGGTATAGTACGTGATTTGCGCAGGCGGACACCGGGTGGTATAGGTTGATCAACGCGACCGTATATATGTTCGGATTGGTGTAAATTACAATAATCAGTATTAGTATTAGAACCGGGGCGTTTATTTTTATGTTTAGTACATTGTTTGCCGTCACTACGTCTAGCTAAACAGGATGAATTTAAAATTGTATCGGGCATATAATTATGGTCAGATAGGGAAGATTGGTTATCTACAGGGTTTTGTATAGAGTCATGAATATTGATACTATTGGGGTTGGGAGCCGATATTTTTAAAGGTAATATACAATGAGTATTATGGGGAGCGATTGGTTGTAAATAGTCGCTAGGTGCTGTGGAACATTCACGTATTGCGGAAATTAATTTGACTAGGCGGAAGTTATCACGCATTTTTTGTTCTAGTTGAGATAATTGCGACATTGTGGGGGGGGTTTCACAGTTTTTGTTGCTAAATAGTTCGTTAAAAAGTCTGTACCTATATATATAAATGCGGTGATTATGCTAAGTTAATAAATTAAATTAAAATAACAATATATTGACATGGGTATATAGTATTTATATAATTCATTTTTATTCTACATTGTGTATAATACTCTATATTTTTTAATATTATTCTATTTTATTTACATTTATACTAAAATTGCAATGTCTACTATCTATTATATATTATCTGTTATCTATTATCTATTGTCTAGACATGAATTATTTAAACAAATATATTCGCTCCCTGAGCTTGTGCAAAATATCTATAGCTAGCACGTGTGTTGTTATATATCGTCTTACAAAATATCTATAGCTAGCACGTGTGTTGTTATATAGCGTCTTACAAAATATCTATAGCTAGCACGTGTGTTGTTGTATAATATAAAAATCCAAAAAAATAGTATACATATACGTATAGCTAGCACGTGTGTTGTTATATATCGTCTTACAAAATATCTATAGCTAGCACGTGTGTTGTTGTATAATATAAAAATCCAAAAAAATAGTATACATATACGTATAGCTAGCACGTGTGTTGTTGTATAATATAAAAATCCAAAAAAATAGTATACATATACGTATAGCTAGCACGTGTGTTGTTATATAGCGTCTTACAAAATATCTATAGCTAGCACGTGTGTTGTTGTATATCGTCTTACAAAATATCTATAGCTAGCACGTGTGTTGTTATATAGCGTCTTACAAAATATCTATAGCTAGCACATGTGTTGTTATATAGCGTCTTACAAAATATCTATAGCTAGCACGTGTGTTGTTGTATATCTTCTTACAAAATATCTATAGCTAGCACGTGTGTTGTTGTATATCTTCTTACAAAATATCTATAGCTAGCACGTGTGTTGTTGTATATCTTCTTACAAAATATCTATAGCTAGCACGTGTGTTGTTATATATCGTCTTACAAAATATCTATAGCTAGCACGTGTGTTGTTGTATATCTTCTTACAAAATATCTATAGCTAGCACGTGTGTTGTTGTATATCTTCTTACAAAATATCTATAGCTAGCACGTGTGTTGTTATATAGCGTCTTACAAAATATCTATAGCTAGCACGTGTGTTGTTGTATATCTTCTTACAAAATATCTATAGCTAGCACGTGTGTTGTTGTATAGCGTCTTACAAAATATCTATAGCTAGCACGTGTGTTGTTATTAATTGTCTTACAAAATATCTATAGCTAGCACGTGTGTTGTTATTAATTGTCTTACAAAATATCTATAGCTAGCACATGTGTTGTTATATATAGCTAGCACGTGTGTTGTTTCTATAGCTAGCACGTGTATTGTTATTGACAGGGCTTTGCCCCGTGACCCCACCCAGTTTTTACCCCAAATATCAAGTTTTTATCAGAATTGGTCCCCGTTTGACTAAGGGAAAAACACGTGTTTTTTAAGGCAAAAAGACTAGCAAAAAGTTAGCCGTGTATTTATTGGGGGAAAAAGTCGGTGGGGTGCGGGGCAAAGCCCTGCTTATGGTTTATATTTAACTTTTGGTATATGTATATGTATATGTATATGTATATGTATATGTATATGTATACAAATAATTAATTAAAATTGCATATTACAATTACAATCTATAATAACATATAATTATATACATATATCTATACCACATTATTATTTATCTAGCTTAAGTATATAATACCATAATATATATATTATATTCAATAATAAATAATTAAACTATACACAAACTATAACTGCCAAAATATTTATAAGTAAAGTATAAATAAAGTATAAATAAAGCATAAGTATATCGTAAGTAAAGTATAAATAAACTATATATAAAAATAAACATGACTTTCCCAGTTAGATGCTATGGATGTGGTAAGGTAATCGGTAGCAAATATAATTATTACCAAAAACGTACTGCTGAACTACGCAAAAAAGAAAATCGACCCACTAATGATCTTAACATCATAAATTTCTCCATAGATCAACTAGATAAAACCATTGAAGGTCGCACCCTAGATGAACTAGGATTGCCAAAATTATGCTGTCGTAAAATATTCCTTGGTCATATCGATCCCGTACAATAGTGTTAAGACTACATTTGTGTTAATACTACAATAGTCTTAATGCAATATTATACCATATGTGCAACTGCTGCTTGACCCTTCTTTATAAATAATATATTATGGTTTACCGAATACACATGTACCGTACCCGCCGCCGTATATGATTGCCATTTTAATTTTAATTGTTTTTTATCCAATTTACTAAAATTTGCATAACCACTCGGCTGTAAACTATTGCAATTCTCTGCAAATGCATATATATATACATAATCACTGCTAGCTGATGTATGATGCCTTATTGGCTGTAATAACCTAGCATGTTCCGCTGTTTGTAACTCCACCCTATCACTACCATTAAATGCCACTCCGAAATTTTGTAATGGCACCGCATCTGTACTCCCATTTCTTGCCGCATATACATCCCATCTATTTATGTTTTCGTAAAATTCACTGCGGTAAAACCATATTAATTCCTTAACTCCCAAATTAAACTTTAAATCATATGGTCTTTGCTCACCACCACCCGATACCGCATAACTAGCACTTTGTACCTGTTCAATTATAAATTCATGTTTGGCATCATTTTTTGACATTGTCACACGCTCATCCGTATCTAGCATATAAAATTCAACCCATAACACACAATTCCTAATCTCCAGCCCATTACTTCCCAAATTTACTAATTCACCTAATTCAGATCTAGGACCCCCCGAATATAAACACTCTGCTAATGGCCTGAAATTTATCTCAACCTGAATATCACAATTTTGTAATGCTACTGTCGGCAATGCATTATTTATTTCCCTAGTAAACCACCACGGTAACGGTACTAATACTTCCTGGGCGCTTGTTAAGCTAGTCTGTCTAAAACCACTTACCCTCTTAACCATATTTTGATAATTGCTATATTTACTAGTTGATAGCGCATATCTATAATACATATCTATATATTCACCTGTCATTTTAACAATCTCCACACCCCCAAATAATATACTAACATCTTTAATCATGAAATTACCCACTCCGTTAATCCAACTCACTGTATTGTTCCCCGTTTCTGGTAAATCAATCTTTAACCACATATATCCCATCATATCACCACCTCTTTCCACATTACATGTACATTTACGACCAAAACTAACACCATCCTTCATTGGATATTGACGTTCATACCGAGTAAAATTAGTATGTCTTTTAAATACTTGTTTAAAATGTGTTATTTCTGGTTTACCTATATACATAATATCCTCATCAACCCCTCTAGCCCTTAACTCTAATGCTGCGCCAATGCTAGCCATTTTGTTGTATAGTTATTTAAATCTTACTTTATCTTTTTAGTTCTAATATTTTGTTATATTTTTAATAGTTATTATTCTTACCCTTCTATATTTTTTATTACAACTCAATATTAATATTAATTACAATGAATTTATAATATAACCAGAATATTTATATACTTTATATAACACACTATTTATTATAGTATACATCTATCTAGTCCACATATCACATCTATCTAGTCCACATATCACATCTATCTAGTCCACATATCACATCTATCTAGTCCACATATCACATATAACATATAACATATACCAATACATTTGGATACATTTAGATACATTTAGATACATTTGGATACATTTGGATACATTTGGATACATTTGGATACATTTGGATAGAGCTAGAGCTAGATATATACATGTGATAGTATGGATACATGGCTAGAAAAATATAGACCAAATAAGCTAGATGATTATTTAGACTATACTACATCATATAAACATATTATAGAGCCATGGATTACTGCATATAACAATAATAGATTACTTAAGAAAAATTATTATATGTATAAACCATTTATAATATTACTAGGTGAACCGGGTGTTGGAAAGACGACTTTGGCACAATGTATCTTTAATACACATAACTATATTATAAATGAATGTAACTCTAGTAGCACCCGTACTAAATCACATTTAGAACACATAATTAAAACTGGCAAAATGGTTGCAGGTCATGATATGCGTTTACATAACGTTGGTGTTATTATGGATGAAATTGATGGTCTGTCTGTTAATGAAAGTAATGGAGTTAATGCTGTTCTAGATATTGTTTTGCTTCCATCGCCTATTAATACTACTGCCACTATCATTGCAAATGATGCCAGTCTATACAATCCAGTATTTACAAATACACCCGTACATATCTATAATACTATATATAAACCTAGATATCCTATGATTATGACTGCTAATTCTATAAAAGAACGTAAATTTAAACGTATTATAGATATGTCAATTGTCATTAACGTAAAATCACCTAGTACCGATGCATTATTAACGCTAGCCACTCGTATTAATATCAACGAAGCAATTGGCTTGGAAAATAAACAATTAGAATCAATTATTTTATCATTAGGAAGGGTTGCTGATTATCGTATTGTTATACAACAATTATGGCAATTACACCATACACAGCAACTACATAATAACCCATCTATAGATATGAATTCTTCCACAATTGTGAATGATGATAATGATATTGATAGTAAAGTATCCCATATGGCAGCACAATTATCAATACATGATAAGTCTACTACTAATATAAGTCTAGATAACCAATTATCACGCCAGCTTTTATATATACACTCAATGGATATACAAAATTCGGTATCTTCTATTATTTGCCATAGACCACATCATTTAACCATATACCCATATCCGTATATTTTGTATTATATTGATAGTGAGGCTAGTAGTGCTAGTAGTGCTAGTAGTGCTAGTAGTGCTAGTAGTGCTAGTAGTGCTATAAACGACATGGATGATAGGATTAGATTAACTATGTGTGAAAAATTTTATAATGAATATCATCAACAGTTAAAACATTTAATTAAAGCAGATCCTAATTTATTTCATTTATCTATATGGGAAAATTATAGTTCAGTAATTGGCCAAATATATTTGGCAATATGTAGATCTAGAAACAAAAATATAAATAGAAAGGTTATTATGGCGGCATTATGGAGCTGTTGGATACAAATAACACAGTGTTATAAACAATGTGGTATATTAGAATATCAAATAGCTACAACACGTGAATGGCATATGCAACCATATAATGTATATCTAGGTGCATATACAGGTATACGTTTATTAAATGAATTAAATACAATGGGATTTGACCATACAACTACAACTAGCACTAGCAAATGTTGTTGGTTAACAATGAATACAATTAAAATATCATATCATACATTATATAATTCTATGAAACAAGATAGTTCACATTTATGTAACAATTTAGTATTTAGAACTGTCATTATTCCAGGTGATCATAATATTGCTAGTAAAGATCTTATAACAAATAAACCAAATAACAAATCACATGCCACACCAAAGCTAGAATGCAAGACTGGAATAGATCCGGATGCTATATATAATGTTACGCTAGATATTGCAAAATATGATCCTGAACTATTTTATTTATTGTATAATTCTAATAATGTAAATATAGCTAATGATATTAAAAAATATGGTTCTCCTGCTTGTTCAGTAGTTAAAAAATTAGACAAAGTATATAAAAAACTAAAATCTATATAAAAAACTATATGTATATATAAATACCATACATTACATATAATTATACAAACCACCACATATAATTATACAAACCACAATATATAATAATACATATATACATAACTAGATAACTACATAACTAACTAATAATGGCTTATAAGCTTACAATTAGTGATAAGAATCACAAAAAGGGATCGGATAAAAATGCGATTCAAGGTACATTTATTGCAAAATATTCTATAATAACTGCAGTTGTTACATTAGTTGTGGCTCAAATGTACAACACACATATTGATAGATTTGTTAGCTATATAGTTGCGCCATTATTTTCTGTTGATCTTAATATGAATGGACACCCTGATTTAATGCAAATGAGAAATTACCAATTTAGTGTATTTAATGCTAAATTTAAGTTTCCAATTGGCATGATATTCTATAATTTTATTGAATTATGTGTAAAATTATTAATTTTACTTATAATCATAAAATTAATGTTAAAATTTGTACTACCATATTTTTAGATAATTATATAAAAATATAAAAATATAAAAATATAAAATGTCAAATATTACTTATTTATTTTTATTTAGGTATTGGTAATCCATCCAATAATATACTTTCTGTCTCCTTATCATTTGTATCCCCTCCTCCATACTTTTTCTTACTAGATCTCACACCCTTTTTCTTTTCAGGACTAACTTTACTTATTTTTACCTTATCAACTTCCACAATTTCTTTTTCATTATCAATTGCATCCATAATTGCTTTTAATTGTGTCGGTGTTTCTTTTAGTTTATCTTGTATTATATCCATTAATGTTTTCCTACCAACTGCTTGTTCCCGTTCTTGTGTTTCAGTAACTAATTTCATACCATTATATTGGCCATCTAGTGCAATCCCTTGAATACCATGTTGTGTTGTATATTCCATAATAATTTGACCAATACTATTTTGTTTCTCGCGTTTTGCCTTAAGTACGGCACTGAATGTTTTTATTTCGTCATTTAATTTAATATATTCAGCAACCAACGATTTAAAATAATCTTCAGTTATTATATCATTACCATCAGTTACACTAGCCATCTCACTAATATCAATCGTATTATCGGCCATATTTATTTAAACTTTATAGGGTTTTAGGTTTTAGGTTTTAGGTTTTAGGTTTTAGGTTTTAGGTTTTAGGTGTAACAGTTAATAGTTAATATTACAATATATTGGGTATGTATTATGGATTATGGATTATGGGTTATGAGTTATGTTATTTATAGTATTAATATATTTCTATCTTGGGCTAAGTTAACAATTATGTACCAATCGCTTTAGTAAAAGTTGAAATATGTTCTATAAGGTCTGTAGACTCATGTATAAATGTAATATAACATGATATACCACCATTATTTATAATATTTTTAACATCATTTGCATCTAGGATATTAGATAATGGGCTATTGATATCTGATAGTTCAGATAAAATAGCATCCCAATATTGTTCCAAAAGCATTTTAATAATTTGTGGTTCTAGATTTTGAAATGTTGTATATGAGAATATATTATTTAAGCTAGATGCCATTATTAAGATAGATGTCAATATTTAGGATATATAAAGCTGGATAGTTTTAAATATAGTTGATTGGTTAAATAGTATGTAATATAGATGTTTGAAATATATAAGATACAAAATATTATTATGATATTATAAAAACAATTTTAATTTTAATTTTAATTTTAATTTTAATTTTAATTTATATTATAAATCTAGACATAAACATATATAGTATATATAGTATATATAGTATATATAGTATATAGTAAACATATATAGAAATGGCATCAATAGCAGAACAGATAAGAAGGCTACAATTATTAAAAACACAAACAAATAAATTACGCGAAGATGTCTCAACAGCTAAAACGAAGCTAGCAACTACAGCAACTAACTACACACCTATTATAGCCAATAATGATGATGATACGCGACAAGATATTCGTGCACAAATGATGGCCCCAATTATTGATAAGCAAAAACAAGCCCAAATAAAATTAAATAAACAACATGTTAGTGATGCATTAATATCATCTATTATGGCTACCATGCCAAAAATAGATTATGAAGCCGAAGCCCAACGTTTAATATTACGTGATGGCAAAACATCTTTAGCAAATGCTATAGAAAATAAGTCTATTAGAACTCCAATAAAAAATGATACCAATAATGAACAATATAAAAAGATATTATTAGAAAATATTGACTTAGAAACAAGCGATATTGAATTATCAGATACCGAAGACAGTAATTATAAAGATTATGAAAGTATTAGCGAATATGATAGCACAGATATAGAAATAGATGAGAGCAGATATCCACACTTATCTATAATTAGGACAAGACCTAGTACACCAGAGTTAAATAGTGTAGTTGATAACCTAAAAGATACTGATATTAAACAATATATAAATAATGAATATGATAAAAATATTAAAACTATTAAATGTTGGTGTATTATGGCCAATAACGCTGGTTACTATTTATTTGATAATTTAGAAATAGATACTATAAAACATAGTGTTGCAAAATTTCAATTAATACCTATATATAATCGCATAGATATGGATAATATGGATTGGCTAGGTATATTTATCCAATGGTTATATATAGAAACAAACCCTAATACAGGCGCCAAATGTTATTTTGGTAAAGGCTGGGTGCTTAAATATTATCCGAATCATTATCGTGATAAATACCCACGTCTAGTTGTATCAACTAAATATAAACCTGATTTCAATAATGAACGGCAAATATCGGCAATATTTAAATCTGGTTATACTAGATCAGTAACATTGGATGGTAAAACACCTATATTTAGACAGATTATGGCAACTGATGTTGCGGAATTTATATGTTGTAAATTAGATTAATCATAACCCCCAAATATCTATATACCGCTAAAACACCGCTATGGTGGGTAGTTAAACGCTAAAAATGCACCGCTTTTCTACCCATTTTATACGGTGTAAATACGTTAGTTGGCTTTTTGGAATATAAATCGGGGTTTGTGGTGTATTTAAGGCTAAAAAGTCGGTGGGGTCACGGGGCAAAGCCCTGTCAATAACAACACACGTCTAGACCAAAATATATACGACCTAATATATAATATATAAGATATAAGATATAAGATATAAGATATAAGATATAAGATATAAGATATAAGATATAAGATATAAGATATAATATTTAGCTAGATATGTTTTATTAACGCCGACATATTTTGAAAATATTACCCATGTATGAAAAACATAATTTGGCTAATGGCATTACATCATTCAAATTTAATTTTTCTGGTAATTCGCCATTAATCAAACTCGTTGTGGTTTCAATTAAAATCCCCATACTATCAACTAGTAAAGATATTTTATTTGTGTCTTCTTCATTTAATTTAAACCATATTGGCACTTTACGATCTAATACATGTATTATTGTCTGTAATATTAAATTACGCTTTTCTATTGATGATAAATAATTATATTTATCTACAACCGTAACACACATAACTATAATCTCTGGTAATGATTTTTGTAATTCTTTAAAATCAAAAATGTCACCATTATTAATCATATACTCAATTCGCTCTATCAATATTTCCTCAATTCGCCCTGGTGTAATTATTTCCTCAGCTATTACTGTTGCTGTTTTATGTGCTATATTTTTATGAATTATATTCTGTTTTTTAACAACTTTTTTATGATCCTTTTTATTTGTACAATATGAATTTATCCATTGTGACAATATATATGGTACTGTATCACGTGCCATAACTAACAACTCATTACTCACGCTTGTGTTTTTATCCAAATACATAATCACTAATTCATATACCAATTCTAACTTATCACACATATCCATCCCCTTAACCTCACGTAAGCTAGATGACGTAACCATTGTTAATACCTTATGTACCAATAATAACCAATTATTTTCTATATATAATGTCCCCAATGTTAACGTTTTTAATTTATTATATAACTCATTTCTTAATTCATCATTAGTATTAGTATTAGTATTAGTATTAGTATTAGTATTAGTATTAGTATTAGTATTAGTATTAGTATTAGTATTAGTATTAGTATTAGTATTAGTATTAGTATTAGTATTAGTATTAGTATTAGTA
>Ga0307983_1000802_pt1 | contig 14974 bp, 13 predicted proteins | sample OrgLakmetagen991_FD_201845 | JGI IMG/M metagenome (GOLD analysis project Ga0307983, IMG submission 201845) | Saline water microbial communities from Organic Lake, Antarctica - #991 | ecosystem: Environmental > Aquatic > Non-marine Saline and Alkaline > Saline | place: Antarctica: Organic Lake...
ATATTTTAAAATATATCTTACATTTCGATGAAGCATTAGTTTATAAATATTTTCCTGATAGAGAAAGAAATATATATGCTAAAACTATTAAAGCAGTATATCCAAGACATAGTACATTTAAGTTAGATGATTTAATTTTAAGTAAAACTAATTATGTTTATCCAAGTAATAAGTACTATGGAATAAACTTTACTAAATTAGCAAAAGGATATTTAGAATTTAGATACTTAGGAGGTGCTAGTTATGCTAAAAGATCTAATGAATGTTTAGAACTTATGAACTATTTCATAGATTCTTTAATAGACTGTTATAAAAATCCTTACACTAAAAATGATATAGTACATCTAAAAGAAATAGTAGCTAAAAAGAATTCTCTTTTCATGGCTAATCAAAGCTATTTTAACTTTAAGCACATTTTTAAGAATCTTAAATTAATGGTAGATGGTGATGATAATCCAGAATCTATTAAGTCTCAGTTTCATAAAATAATGCAAGTACTATTTCCGCTTTTCCAAAAAATGGAAGTAATTAATTATAACTTAAAAGGTGTAGTAAATTATGATTCTGATGAGTCATATGTTGAAATAGCAGGAGTTAAACTAAAAGACACAGTTATTGATAGCTTAAGAGTTATAATAATTAATAGTGAACTAATTGAATGTGTAGTAGATAATGTAAATTTAAAAGACTGTAAAACTAATACATGTGATCTTACTAATACTGATACTGATGAATGTCATTTAACTAAAACTAGAATAAAAAATGGTTATCACCAAGATAACGAAATTACTGGAGGTTACATAAATGGAAAATTCATAATAATTGACAGATGTGTAATTAATGGAGATACTATTTTCAGAGAAGGTAAATATAGAGATACTAAAATATCTGATTCTGTTGAGATAATAGATGCAGAAGAGATAAAAAATAACGAAGATTAATGAGAAGTAAAGACGAATTCAATCAAGATGTAATAAATGCTTTAACAGCATCTTGTAATATACCATTTAAAATACCAGTAGCAGAAATTGAAAGAATTTCTAAATATGCAGCTGAGTGGTTTTATAGAAATTATGAGGACGCTGTAGATAATGTTTACATTCTTATACCATTTGAGCAATATTCTAAAGATGCATTATTTAAAATGAATAGAGGTATAACTTTACCTTCATGTGTATATGCAGTAAATGGAGTTACAAAAAATAATCAATTCGGTGGTACATCTGCTTTAACTAATGATTTTACTTTAGAAAAATATGTCTATGGAAATTATGGATTAGGTGGAGTAGGAGGATCTGTAGAAGACTCAATGTACTCTGATTCAGTTCTTGCATATGTAGTATACGCATCATGGGATGATTTAATGTATCATATTACTAAGCATCCTCTTACATATGACTATAATAGACTTAACAACAGAATGTTTATTAAAGGAGATGTTAAAGATTGTCCAGATCTTATTTTAGATGCAATGATTAAAATTCCATACGAAGCACTTTATGGTTTAGATCTTTTTTATAACTACGTTCTTGGTGAATCATATAAACAACTAGGAAATATATTAGGTGCATTCCAAATGGAGCTTCCAGGTAATGTGACTATTGACTATTCTAAGTGGTACGATAACGGAAAAGAAATGGTAGATGAAGTAAAAGAAGAAATAAAAGGGTTAAGCTCTAACAGTTTCTTTTTTACTACTAATGGAAGTTAGCACTATTTAGCATATTTAGAATATTTTCCAAATATTTCTTCATATTCTATTGAATTAGTTTCTAAATGTAATTTAAGATCCTTTAATCTAACTTTATAATGCTCAGCCCATATTTTACAATAGTGGGTTGAGCCATTTAGTACTGGGTACATAGACTTCATAACAATAATGGTACTTCTTATGTTCACCTAAAAATTGTTTAGCTTGAGAAGATAATTCCTTTATGACATTAAAGCCATTAGTCTTGATTGGTATTAAATACATTATATTAACTTAGTTTTAAAGGAACTAGAGATGTTGAAGCATCGTTTGTATAGTTCCTTTATACTATTTATTAGAGAACCAAAAAAGTCTAGTGCTACTCAAATTAAATATAAAAACAAATCTATTAAATGGGTGCTACTGATATTTATCTAAGAAAGGCTTATACTAAAACTTATAGTCCAAATACGATTGAAGTTAATGACAGTTTAGAAATATTTCTTCAAGAAATTGAGATGATATTAACTACTCCAATGACTTCTGTGTTAGGTAGCGTAAAGTTTGGAGCATCTTTAGATTTATATCTTCATACTCTTGGTACAAATCAAGACGATATGAAGTCAAGAATTAACGAACAAATTCGAAGATATTCAGCATATTCTGGTGAATATAGCTGGAAAGTAGAAGTAACATTCTATAAAATAGGTGAATCTGAAACTGGTGTTGTTGACATTATCGTAGAAGATGATAACTTAGTAAGAATAATTCTTAATTAAAAAAAGATTTAATAAATGTCTGATAAGAATAAAATAAAGCTTGTACTAGATAAATTATTGATTCAAGACCAAGCTCTTAAAACTCAAGTAGAAAATTACTTGATTAAAGAATATGCGAAAAGAGATCAGAACTTTACAGAAACTAGCCCATACGGACAGATTTTAAAAGTTATTGAAGAACTTAATAAGCTACAATATTTCTATTTAGAAGATGCATTAAACGAAAGAAGCACAGAAACTGCTTTTAAACAAAAAAGTATTAGAGGGCTTGCTAGGCTTACTGGTCATAATCCGTATAGATCAATCAGTGCTAAAGGTGAAATCAGCTTAAAGATCAAGCCAGGTGCAGCTAATGACATCTCAAGTAGTAATATAGAGATAAACAATTTTACTAAATTAATATGCCAGAATAATTCTTTAACTTATTTGATTAAGTTAAATTCTGATTCTGTTCTTATACCCAAAAATAGTCAAGAATTCATATACTTTAATATAATTCAAGGTGAAACTAGTGAAGAAACATTCCAATCAGATGGTACACCTCTTCAATCTTTTACTTTAGATAATAGAACTCAAGTTCTAGAAAATGATAATGTTAAAGTATTCGTAAATGGACAAGAATATAAAAACTTCGAGTCTCTTTATGACATGAATAAAGGTGATTTAGGAGTAATAGTAAAAACTGGTATAAATGGTCAAGTAGATGTATATTTTGGTAATCAAGATTATGGTACTATTCCAGCACTAGGTCAAGTAATTACAGTAAAGTTCTTAAAGACTGCTGGTCAAGGTGGTAACTTAGGTATAAGCGAAAATCAGATCATTTTTGAATTTGATGGAGAAGCTACATTAGGTGATGGACAAGTAGTAGATCTTAATGAAATATTCGATATTAGAATTACTAAAAAGATTACTTTAGGTTCTGATGGTGAAAATACTGATCTTACTAAACATTTACTTAATAAGAATAGTAGAGCATTAGTTCTTGCTAACCCAGATAATTATGTACACTTCTTAAGAAGATACAGTCAATTTAGTTTCATTTATGCATTCAATACTTTTGGTGATGAATATTTAGATGATGATAACGTAGTATATGTCTTCTTAATGCCAGATATTACTAAAAAGGTATCATCTAACTCTGATTATTTTAGCACTAATATCGATAATTTTTATATAGATACACAGACTAAAGACGCAGTATATAAAGCTATTAATACTAGCGGTTCTCAATTCATTTCAGCAGAAATGAAAATAATAGATCCAGTAGTAAAAAGATTTGCTATGAACATATACTTAAGAGTATTCGATGATATCATATCTGAAGAAACTATAGAAGCAGAAATCGTTAATAAAGTAGGTGAATATTTCTTAAACTTAGAAAGAAGAGATAAAATACCTCGTTCTGATTTAATTAAAGTTATTGAAGAAATTGATGGAGTTGATAGTGTAAGTTTATCATTTATTTCAGAAGAAAATGAAAATGCTATAAGAAATGGATTTTACTATAAAGAAATCTCTTATAACAATAAGCAAACTTCTGATATTTTATTAGCTCAACTAAGAAATAATAGCCAAAATACATTAGATATAAATACTTCTACTGATGTTACACAAACTCAGAAAATAATTGTAAATCCTGGACAAGATCCAAGATTAGGACTTGATGAATTTGGTGACATTATTATAGGAAATAAAGAATTACCAATAATGAGAGGTGGATTCTTTGATAGAAGAGGAGTAGAATACAAAGATGGAATAGATCCACTTAATTTATCAGCAGTAAATGTGATATTTAAAGAATCTATACCAAGATTTACAAAATATAAAGCATAATGGCAATTAATAGAAAATCTCAAATAAGACAAGCAATTAATGGAGTTCCTCAAGAGGACTTAGACGTCTTTGAAAAGACTATGTCTCCGTATGTTAGATATGGTAATGAAATGATGACAGGTTTCTTAGATAGACTTGAGAGATACTATATGAATTGCTACAATTCAGTTAAAACAATAGAAAATGTTTATAACTACACAAAAGAAAACGAATAAGTAAATGGCTAGTATTAATAAGCAAAATTTCTTATTTTTCAATAAAAAAGGAGATAATATGAACTTTTACTGGGATCCAGTAGAAGAGATTTATAAAGGTAATTATGTAATTACTGAAAAAACTTCTGTATCAGTTGAACTTATTGAAAGTGAACAACTTATTGTTCTAGAGAAAGTAATAGATGAGCAAGATGGAAGTGTTAACTACGTAAAACCTCTTACTCAAGTAGATGATTCTTCAATAGAATTCGAGCTATCAGAAGATTCTGAAGAGTTCTTTTTCTATGATATCGCTCAAGGAGATGATAAGAATTATTATATTAATAAAGTAGATAGTACAGAAGTACCATTAACTTATGATGCAGGATTTACAGATGTAACAGTAGGTAGTAAAGTCTACACAGAAGTACCATCAGCATATGACATAAACTCTATTAAGAAGAATTTTGTTACTGTAAATATTGGTTTTTCTGCAAGTGTTGCTGCTTCTTATATTGGAAAAGTAATCATTAACATAAATGAAGCAGGTACAATTACTCCACTAGCAGAAGTATTTTTCTTTGCTGATGTAGTTGCTGAAGACCCAAGATTACCGCTTTTACTTAATACTTTAGGCCATAACTTAAATAACAAAGACTTTTTAATTTTCGATGAGACTGATGTTAAAGAATCTGAAATAGATTTTAACATAATTAACAAAAAGAGAAAAGAATTGTTACTAGAATTTCATAATATATTCCCATATCTTGGAGGATATAAAGCATTAATTAATATAGTTAAGTTCTTTGGATATGAAAGTTTAACGATTAAAGAATATTGGAAAAATGTAGACATAAATAATGAAAAATATGGCTACTATAAAGGAATAAACATAGAAGAAATATTTGATACTGGTGAAACTAATACTGGTGAAGAATTATTTCCTTCTAAAGTATATAGAAAAACTAATAAATTTGGTCTTTATTACCAAATTACACAAGAAACTGGAGAATTTGATGAAGATGGTATTCCAATAATTGAAGAAACTAGCGAATTTACTCTTCAAGAAGTTCTTATTAAATTATTTGCTCTTAAAGAGAAACTTAAGAAATATTTCTTACCATTTAATGCTAGAATCATAGATATAGTAGGTGAAGCATTATATTATTCTAAGATTGAACTTAATTACTGGAGAGACATAACAAGAATAGATGCTATTCAAGTAAATACTGATGTAACATGTGCTTTAACTCCAGGTAGCTATGGATTTATTCAAGATTTAAGACCTCTTTACTGGATTGGTACTAGAATAGGAAATGATTTAAAACTAGACGGAAGTACTACCCTTAAAGTAAGAGAGTTTACTCTTCTTAACTCATTTTATGATAATACTCTTAAAATATATGATGCAGTAACAGGAATAGGTGCTGAAATAGTAGCAAACTATCAATCAGATAATACTGAAAATATGTCTAGATTATATGGTGAACTTTTACAAATTAATCAAGCACCATTTAACAAGTATCATATTACTCTAAATAATAATAAAATACTATTTGTTGAGAAAGAAGAAACAAATAGTAACATAATATCAGAAGTACAACAAGGGAGATACGCAAGTACACCACCTACATTAAATTATGTAGATTTCTTTAATGGTTCTAACGCAGTTAGTAACTTTGGAGAAGCATATTTAGGATATTTCTTCGACCCAGATTGGTCTATATTTGATTTAGCTAATAATGAAGGTATACCAGTAGGTTACCCTATAAATTTAAGAAATACTTCATTTGATATTACATGGAATGAAATGCAAGTAACATGGAATTCATTAGATGACTATAAGTACTATAAAGATTTTAATTTTAGTACTGATGCTGGATTCCCTACTGCTCAATATAATTCTGGATTAGATCAAACTTCTGGAGTTTCTTGGGATGCTGCAGGGCAAGCTAATTTCTATGAAATTGAATGGAGAGTTTATAAACCTCTTGATGATTCACCTGCATTCGATGAAACTGTAAGAGGTACATTAAAAGAATATAATGAATGGTTTACTATTTTACCTTACCCAGGAAAATATACTATAGAATTAAGACTTTATGATCTTTATGGATCATTCAGCGAAAGAATAAAGAAAGATGCTATTGAAGTAGCACAAAAGATGCCAGATTTTACTGCTTGGAAAATAGCAGATAGATTCGATGCAACTTGGGATGATTTAGATAAATCATGGGATCAGACTGGCTTTACTTGGGATTTACCAGTAAAAAACCCTACTATTTGGGATAGTGCTAAAATTCCTTGGTATAGTATAGATAATGTAGAATTTTATCAGAATCTTGCTAAACAAGATGTTGAACAGAATTCTCTTGAAGATAGAAACCCATACATTTGGAATAACTTACCAGATGATATAACATGGAATGAAGTAGATCACTTATTCTGGGATGAATTAAATCCTACTTTTACTAAAATTTATATTAAAGATATAGTAGGAGCTGCTACAATTACTGTAGTAGAAGAAAATGGGACAAGAACAGAAAGTTGGACTTATACACCTACTGGTGCATCTGCTAACTTATACATAGACTTCGTTAATGAAATTACTAAGCTAGATTCAGATACTTATCCAATTCTTACAAGCATGATATGGGATTATACTAAGATAAGAAATCCACAAGTAAATGAAATTGACACTATTATAGCAATATCTAAAGAATTTGAAAAACCTAAAAGATTCTTCTTTGATACGAGTACTGATATGACTATAAGTACATACAATACTCCACTTCAAGGTTATGGAGCATTAGGTGATGCACCATGCGGGTTTAGCATATACGAAGTTTTAGCAGTTGGAGCTACAGGAGATGCTAAAATTAGTATAGATGAAGTAATTTACGATATATCTGTTGGAGTTAATGATCTATCATCATTAGTTGATGATTTAAATGATAATTCACCTTTCACAGATGATTGGGAATTTAACTTAGTAACAGTAGCATTAGGAGCAACAGGAGCAACTACTTATGATATGAAAATCATAGCTTATAAAAAATATTATGAAGCAAATGATACTTGTAATGTGCTTTATAAAGGTGTACTTGGAACAAGATATGGAAGAAGTATAACTACTAACGCAACTTGGAGCACATTAGATGTACTTTATTATCAACGAGATGTTAAAAAAGCAACTCAAGTATTCTTTTCTTACGATATAAGTAAAATGCCCGGGTTTACTAATCCTGAATGGGAGATAGTAAATGAAAATACTGGGGAAACTGCTATTAAATATCTAAACAAATACATGTCTTATTTGTTTAATGAACCTGGTGAATACACTGTTACTCTTTCGCTCGACGATACTAATGGAAACACTAAGGTCATTCAAAAAAATGGACTTATTAGAGTATGGCCAACATAATAAAACTTAAAGGTACTGGATCAATTTCAGCAGATAGAGAAATACTAAATGCTAATTACCAATCATTAAACATTGCCATTACTGAACTAGATTCTAGTTTAAATGGCGGAGACGTACAGACTAACTCAGATTTTGTTGAGAATTTATCAACTATTCCAGGTGGGTCAGTTACTGCTGCTCTAAATAATATACTAACATTAATACCTACTGGTAATGAATTACTAATAGTTAATACATATGGAGATTTACCTACCTCACCAACATCTGGTGATATGGCATTTGTCAGAGACTTACAAATTAAAAGTACTGCAGTATCAGCACTATATGTCTATGATACTGATTGGGTAATATTATCAAGATCTGATGCTAATACATACGTAACAGACTTAAATGATATTGTAGAATCTCCTGGTATAGATATTCCAGCAGGAACAACTGTTCTAGATTTAAAGGGAATAACTTTTTCAAAATTCATAGATGATTACATTTTTACTACTGTACTTGCGTACATTTCACAAAATGAATCAACTCTATTAACATTTGCTGGAGCAAGCTCAATTGTTGAAGTAGGAACTTCTATTGATGTAACATTAACTGGAACATTCAATAGAGGATCTATAGAAAATGGTGATAATAGTGCTGGGCCTGATTTAGTAGGAACACCTAACCAATATGAATTTACTGGACCAGGTATAGCAACATCTGTTGTTATAACATCTTCTAATTTAACTGAGATAATTGATACTACGAATATTGGATTTTCAATATTTGCAGCAGTATTTGGTTCTCAAAGATGGAATGTTGATATAGACTATGATATAGGATCAGGTAATTACTATGATTCTAAAGGAAATCTTTCTAGTAATCTAGATACAGATAGAGTAGCAGGAACATCATCAGATATTAGTCCAACTACTACAGGTAGATATAATGCATTTTATGATGTTGGAATAATTCCAATAAATTCTGCTGAAGTTAGATCTGCAGCAAATACAATATTTTTAGATGGATCTAATAATGGTTCATTTAATATAACAATACCAGCTAGTACACCTGAAGTATTCTTTTCGGTACCTACTGGAAAAACTGTACAAGTACTATATGTTGAAAGCTCAAACGCTGATGTAACTGGGTCCTTTAGTAGTAATTCATTTGATGTAAATGATGCTGGTGGAACACCAGTAGCATATGATACTTTATCATCTACTATAGGTGGTGGAGGATATCCAGCAATTGCTACTTATACAGTAACAATAAGCTAAAAAAAATTAAACTAAATGGCAGATTTTAATTTACCTTTCGGAGTAAGGGTTGCAGATGGAGTACCAGTCGATGCAGACAGATACTTAGCAGTAGATATAGCAGCAAGAGACTCGCTAGTAAGTTCTGGGAGAGAATTTATAGGATTACAAGTATTCGTTGAGTCTGATGAAACTTTATACATACTAAAAACTGGTAATGTATGGGAAGCAGTCGGAGCAGGTGGTGGAGATACTATCTTCACTGGTGGTACTATGGACCAATCTAGCACTATCTTAGGTGCAACAAATGATTTGTTTTTAGGAACTGATATATCACCATTATCAGATTTTGGAATTGAAATTATAAGAAATCATGTTTCACCACCCGGTGATACTATAATCAGAGCATCCACCACCTCAGGGGTAAATGGAGGGTGGAGATTTCAAGCGAACAACCAGCAAGGCAATGTTTCTACAATGAGAATAGGGGCCAAGGTTGTTGAAATACAACAGGCAGTCACTGACTTTGGAAACCCCAACTTCGGTGATTTTTATGTGTACGGAACCTCTGATGTAAACAGAGGTAATAAAATGGAAGCCTTTAATTTTTTAAGTTCAGGTAACACAGTTAATATTATAACAGGTATGGGAGGTATCTCTCTTAAAGATAGTGTAAATAATACATGGGCAGTATATGATGTTGATTATTCTACTTTAGGTTTATTAAATGATCTATCTATACCTTCAGTAGGAGGCGTTAAATCTTTAATAGATAGTGAAGGGTTTTATGGAACTGATGGAACATTAGGAGGTAACAGAATTGTTGAAGGAGGATTTAATAGTATAACATTCCAAGGATTGAGTGAGTTTCTAGCATCTAGTGAATCTGGTACAGTCTTTAGGTCTGTAGGTACATTTGTTGGCAGTTCTTCTGAAGTTTCTTTATTAGGAGCAAATATACTATTCAGATCATTCTCAGCACCGTCATTAGGAGGTAACAAAACAGAATTAAGAGCAGATGCTTCATTAGGAACCGGTTTTATTTTATCTGACTATGCTGGTCTAGGACTTAATTATGATAATAGAATAGTAGATGAATTTAATATAACTTGGGCTACTGATGATAATCACATCCCTTCTATAGGAATGATTAAAACTAATACATCAGGAAGTAGTCAAACTTTTGCTATAAGTTCTGTAATATTAGCAACTAGAACTGATAATTTAGTTCTTGCTACAGTTGGTGGTATTACATTAACTTTACCAGCAGCACCAACTGATCTTACGAAATTTACTATTAAAGATGCTAATGGTTTATCAACTGCTACACCAATAACAGTAGATGTTAGTGGAGGTGGTACTATTGATGGACAATTAACTCTAGTAATAAATAACGATAGAGATTCATATACTGTGCAATATTCTGGTGGAACTTACTACATCATAGGAAAATATTAATAAATATATAAAACAAACAAATACTAATGAATACCTATTTACAACATTATAAAGTAAACTATATAGATAACGAGTTTTTAGAAGTATTATCGAATAATTCTATAACTTTATCTATGCTTGCAGTAGAATATTATGATTCTAATGATACAATACAAAGAGATATAGTAATTAAAGAAACTCATGATCTATTACATAGAACATTAATCATATCAATACAGCAACAAGTTAAATTAAATAACACTTGGCATAATATTGATAAACCAATTACTAAAATAGCAAATGATAAAATATATGTTAATAAAGAAACTGGAGCAATTGCTAATAGAACAGACGCTCTTACTATAACAATAGATGACACTACTGCTAAACCAATTTCAACTCTTAATGAACAATATTGTACTGAATTTGATTTTTATATTGATTTATTTGGACAAGATGGAAGTTCACATTATGATTTACATGCTCAACTAATAGCAAATTTAAGAGGTATAACATATTCTTAATAAATACAATATAAAATAAATTATTTAAAAATGGCAATATCTGTAACTGTGCTTCAAGGCACAAGTTCTATCTCAGCGGATAGAATAACAATAAATGATAACTTTGCTACTGTAGTAGACGGAGTTAATAGTTTACTAGGTATCTTAGATACTACTACTGGTAAATTTGATAATACTGGCGTTGGTGCTAATAGTGTAATAGTGACTGAAGGTCTAACAGTTACACTAGATGGTATTGATATAGTTGTAGGTGATCTAGGACTAGACGCTGGTAACATAATTCTTAATGCTGATGAATCATATGTCCAAATTGGATCTGCTGGAAGTCAAATAGCAGAAAAGTTATTTCCTAAAGTTTCTTCTGGGAATTTTAGTGGATTAGATGTATCTTCATTCGATTTAGTTAAACTACCTAAAAAGACTACTGCTGAAATTGCTGATATTGATACAGCTAATCTAGAAGGAGGTGAATTAGTTTACGATAGTACTACAAATACACCTAAATACTTTAATACAGTAGCTTGGGTAGCAATATAAAAAAATAAAATAAATGAAAGATTTAAATGAATTCATGATATATGAAGCAAAATGAAATAAAATTTCTAAAATTAAAGTAAATAAAGCTAATTTATATGCAACTTCTAAAGCTGGCATAGAATGCTCTGTTGATATTAATGGCGTATCTGTAAAAGTTTATCTTACTCCTGTATATGGCACTATTTCTGATATGGGTTTAGATACTGATGAAATGATAGTAAATAATAAACATATAGAAATTTGTAATACGTCTAATAATAAAACATATTTATTTAGAATTAGAGTAGATGAATTAATCAACAATCCTAAACAAAAAGATTTTCAATGGACTGGTCCAGTTTATTTACATACTGAATTACAAAACACTATAAAAGATAAATTAGTAAATATTATAAATAATAAAGATATTTTAACTAATGAATTTATACAAACTTTTAAAATATTATAAAAAAGCTTAAATAATTACTTTTTAAAAAGCCGAGGAGTTAACCTCGGCTTTTTTAAGTTTTATCTCTAATTAAATATAAAAAGAAACTAATTTAAACTATGGCAACACCACTAATCAAGCCGCTTAATGTTCAAGGAGGTACGTTCTATGTTCTACCTTCTGCTGCGTTAGATATTTCAAGAACATTTAGTGATGACAACTTTAGATTTGTATTCTCTAAGTTTGCTTGTTTAGATGTACCTACATTTAGACAACCTCAAGATGGTGATAACTCTCCATCATTTCAAGCAATAGGTAATGACGGAAATACTGGAGCAACTGGTACTTCATGGGATCCTACTGTAATTACTGATATGATTAACGGAGTTCAGCAAAATAATGTATATTTAGCAAATAACTTCGAAAATTATGTACTTAACTGGGAAACTCTCGTTCTTAACGAGACTAACTCAGATGGTAATGATTATAATGACTCTATTCAAACTACTGTTTCTGAAAGAATATTTTGGAAATGGATGACTAATATGGGTGCATTAAGATTTCAAGATGCTAGATCTACTGTTACTTCTTCTAATAATTTATATGAAGAAGAAACAGAAAATTTAGATAATACTGCTACTGATGTTTATGGAAGAGTTGTAAAATACTTAGGAGACATCGATATAGTAAATAATATTAAACAAGGCGGACAAGCTTATACTGAAGTATATTTACATATTCCAACAAGTCATGGTAGTACACCAGATGTACTATTCAATGTAGTTAATGATTCTAATTATTCTCCTACATTATCATGGACTGGTACAAATGGAGATGACATTGAAGGAAGAACTTCTCATGTTAATCCATCTATGAGCATTACTGCTTATTTTGATGATAATTCTACTAACACATATAGCACAGGAAATGTATTCGGAGATGCTTCTAATAAAATTATAGAAGCAGCAACTGATATAGCAGGAAGTAACGTATATGACATTAACATCTCTAATATGGATGGAGCTGTTATTGACTGGAATACTTCTGATTATAAGAAAATTAACGATGACAGTACTATTCAGTTATTAAGCGAATTTAACGCAACTGCATTATCTGAAGATTTTAACTTTAATGTAGTTCTTGTTTATTATGACATATACAATGTTTCTAATCCATCAGAAACTTCTAGAAACTTATATGGAGTTTTATTCATTGATGATTTCCAAGAAACTATTGCTGATGGAGCAACTATTAAAAAATTCAGCAAATTTAAGCCAAATCCTGTTACTAAATTAAATGGTAACTCTTATGGATTAAAGCTTAATGTAAAATTTGATACTAGTGCTGATAATGTAGGAGTAGAAAAAATCATAAATGAGTATAACACATTCTCGATGGATTTATATTCTGATGCGATGATAAGCTTACAGAATTCATTAGAAATGTTCCAAAGCCAAAGCATTAAATTATCTACGCTTACAGAAGAAGTAAAGAATTTAGAAAGTTTTTACTTTAATCAAGCTACTATTGATGAATTACAGAAATCAGTAAAAGATCTTGAAGAAGTAGTAAATAATGCACAAATTGCTCTTGAGAGTCCAAGTACTCTTATAGAACTTATTAATAATAACACAAAAAGAATTAATTCATTAGCTGCCGGAGAATTAACAGAAGATCTTACATATAATGTGAATACTTTTTCTCAAGGTGCTGGTATTAAGATAGATAAATCTGTACCAAATAAATTAATCTTTGAAAATACTGTACAGAAGTACAACACGATTGGAATTTGTTATAATGACACTGGATATTTCAGCTATGTAAATGGTAATGGGATAACAGATGAGACTAATATTAATTATGCTACTAGAAATAACATCATAAACATAGGAAGATTTGGAAACTATTTTAAAAATAAGACTCCAGACGAAACTGTAACAAATGATGTTAGAATAAATTTAGATGATAGAACATTTAAGTGGAAAACTGGTAAAAGTTATAAAATCGTCTTCGAAAATGAGATAAATATTGATACTTTCTCTGAAATTATCTTTTATACTGATGGAAGTAACGTTTTTAAACAAGGTGCATGGAACTGGTTAGTAGGTAAATTTACTAAAAATGATTTACTAAGTAATAAACCAATATTTGAAATTATTTGTGTAGATGCTACTAAATATATATTTGAAATAGATATACTAAGATAAAATAAAAATCTAAATAAATGGCGGAAGTTAAAAATACATTATCTTCTACGATTGATAATATAAATCATTTTGATATACCTAAAGCATCGGGAGTATATAAAATAGTTAATATAGTTAATAATAAAATATATTATGGCGAAACTGTAAATCTTAGAACTAGATTCATGTCACATAAAAAACGATTGATTAGTAACTCTCATATTAATTCACATTTACAGAACTCAGTAAATAAGTACGGAATTGATAATTTTAAATATTTTATAGTAGAATTTACTGATAGAGATAACTTAAAAATATCTAGAATAACTTTAGGAAATAGAATAAGAGATACTCGAAAAGAGTTTAATGCTTATTACTACATAAATTAAATATAATAATATGGAAACAACTAATACGCTCTCTAGCGTCATTGATAACTTAATTAAATTACAAAGAAATAACGCAGAAATTCTGTCTAAATTATCTGATGTAATTAATAGTGAATCTGATACTGTAGAACTTAAAATAGAAGATATCTCTAATGATACTATTAAAACAGTGTCATTACCTTCTATGGGATCTCTTTTAAAGAATATTGAGAGATTAGATGAGAATATCAAGCAACTTTCTGGTATTTCTTCTTCAGATGCATCTATAAGACTACAAGATGGTACTTATAGAACTGTAGCTACTACTAGT
>Ga0307983_1000803_pt1 | contig 14956 bp, 16 predicted proteins | sample OrgLakmetagen991_FD_201845 | JGI IMG/M metagenome (GOLD analysis project Ga0307983, IMG submission 201845) | Saline water microbial communities from Organic Lake, Antarctica - #991 | ecosystem: Environmental > Aquatic > Non-marine Saline and Alkaline > Saline | place: Antarctica: Organic Lake...
TGTATGATGAAATAATGTATAAAATAGAAGAAAAAACAAATAGGCAAATAAATACGTGGTATAATTTAATAAGATTGTCAAAAAATAATGATGAAATACGAAATTTAATAAGGCAAACTTACAATGAAATGGGGATAACAAATAAAGAATGGGACAAGGTTAGAAATTATAAATCGAATCGCAACAATCCAGTCCACAGTGATGAAGACCCAGATAAATGCATAAATTTAATATCTGTAAATACAAATATAGAAGGAGATTTGAAGAATGGTTTAATAAAATTTGTGAATTTAAGCAGAAATTTAAATTATTAGAATATTCATTATTCATTGTTTATTAACTTTAAGATAAACAGTTGATTTTGTTCAGTGTGAAATACATGTTTTTTTATATCGTATCATCAAACATTATTTATAATTAACTAAGTTTTTTAATTGTTGCACAAAGGAGAACTCTTAATTTTATTAAAAGACACATTTAACAATTGATATAAATAATGAAAATAAAAAAGTACTAATCGTTATTTTTGTAATTTAGAAAACGTATCGTTTAGTTTATCAACCAACCAATGTAATTCACACTTTGACGATTTAATTTTATCGTTTATAAAATCATGTTCTTCGAACAATTTTTCTAATATTTCGCCAACTTTGTTTATTTCACTTGTCAAATCAGTAATAGTTTGATCATTAGCGATTGAAAATCTATCAGCATATATATCAATCGGCGTTTTTTCATCGGAAGTTGTAGTAATATTCATTTCTTCAATAAGCGACTTCATAATTATATTTTCATCGTCAATTTGGAAAAATGGTTTTAAAATTAAAGAAATTTTAGGTTCATTTTCAATATTTTCTTCAACAATCTCATCCAAAAAAATTGTTCCATCTTTTTTAATTATTAAAGTAATTTCTCCATTTTTATTTTGTTTAAAATGAAAAACAATTTGATCTTTATTTATGCCTTTTTTTATGCCTTTTTTTATGCCTTTTTTTAATCAGTGATCCACATTTAAATTTTTTTTTTAACAAATGATCTCTAGAAACGTACATGCAAGAATAATGATTAGTAATTTCGTCCAGTTCAAAATGAAAATTTAAAATTTCATCGCCGAATTCATTAATGCCATCTAAATATATGCATTTAATATTATCATAATTATTTTTTACACTAGCATAACCATTAAATTTAAATTCTTTAATTTTTATCATTGGTACGTCACCATTTTTATATTTAATTGTAAACTCTTCACCATATTCAGAATAAAAACCTTCAATTCGAATATCATCCAACGCAATTTTGCCATAATCAATAATATTTTCGCACATGACCAGGTATAAAAAGGTATATATAACCATATAAATAAAAAAATTGTTGGATATATTTATTTTATTCAATTTTTTTTATTTTCGATGCACATGTCATTTTACTCCAACATTGACTATTTCTTAATCGTTATTATTTTAACCGCTGTTGTTAATTTTTAATATTTTTGTTTTAATAATTCAATGTGTTGTGAGGAAAAATTTTTGATTTATTTACTTGGCAACTATTTTTCAAGTGAGGTAAGGTGTTTCGCTGGTCTCCTTTTAGCATAATAAAAAAAGCATTAAATATCGAATAGATGTACAAACCAAATTAAAAGTTTCATTAAAATTATTAGAATTGAAAGAATATTTCGGTGATTTTTGTTTGATGAAAATTTCAATTATTTTTAACATTATATCATGTGTAAATTTTGGAGCAAAAATAATTGAAAAACATCATTCTGTTTAAAATTTTCTTGAGAATGTTTTTTCTAATTTTTTTAGAATATAACTGTCCATTTCATCAGTGTTAAACACATCAACTGTTAAATTCATAATCGTCCATTTTAAATTTGCATTAAACACATGTACGTAATTATTATAATATTCTTTATCGTCAAATAAACATAACAATCTTTTTTTAAATATTTTATATCCTTTTGAGCAAATCCATCCTTTAAAAGTGTTTACAATTTTTTCCTTCACAATTTCAGAATTTAGATCATCAATCCAAACTGGCAGTTCATCTATTTCCACTTTTATTTTAAAATCTGGAAAAATATTGTCATTTTCATCATTATTTACTTCATTATCATTTTCATTTACTTCATTTTCATTTTCACTTATTTCATCACCATCACCTTTATATTTTAAAATTTTTTTTTTAGCGTCAGAACCAAGCAAAGTGAACACTGTATTGTTTTGATAATTTTCGTGACCACTTATAATGTTTACAAAATCGTCAATTATTAATTTAATATATTTTTTTTCATCCAGAGTTAAATTTGCATTTTTAACTAAAATTTTTTCTGCATTAAAATATCCTTTAATTAAATTGTCAGGTGATGCGCTATTTATTTTTGAAAAAACTTCGTCTTTAAATGAAATTTCAGGTCTCGTTTTTGAACTTTTTTCAATGGTGTAAATTTTTTTTGGTATTAAACTCCAAACGTCAAAATAAATTTTTTTAGGAATGGTTACTTTTTTTTCGTCAACTAAATTTATGTAATTTTTTTTTTTTCGGTATTTTGGGTCAAAAATATCACAGTCAAATTTAGAAAAATAACACTCAGTTGATTTATTATTTTCGCAATAATTAACCACATTGATATCTTGCTTAATGTAATTAACAGTTAATGGATGTTTTGTATATGCATCCACAAGTTTATCATTTTTTTTATTTAAATTATCGTTAACTTGTTTAAGATTTTTATTTTCAATTTCTAATCTGCTTATTTTTTTTTCGAGCTTTTTATATTTTTCATTGATCGCATAATCTGACTTACTTACTTTTCTGCAAGATTTGCAATGATTAATGTATTTATCTATGTCACTTGTTTCAAAGTCACAATAATTGCAATTAAAACATTGAGGATTATTCACAATTTTTGTTTTATGTTTATTTGTCACCGCATGTTTTCTTAAACTGTCACTTCTATTTATTTTATACGAGCATATTTTACACACATATATTTGGTCCATTGTTTATTTGGTGTTATATTCATATATGTGCAATGAATTTTTAAACTATTTTATTAATAATTTATAAACTCGGATGAAATGTGATAATTTTGATAGAAAAACAAAATAATAAAATATGTTTGAATTTAAAATGTTTGAGTCACCCTTAGAGGTAAGGCCATAAAAAAATTTAAAATTAATAATTTATCAATGTTACATAAACTCGGATGAAATGTGATAATTTTGATAGAAAAACAAAAATAAAATATGTTTGAATTTAAAATGTTTGAGTCACCCTTAGAGGTAAGGCCATAAAAAATTTAAAATCAATAATTTATAAACTCGGATGAAATGTGATAATTTTGATAGAAAAACAAAAATAAAATATGTTTGAATTTAAAATGTTTGAGTCACCCTTAGAGGTAAGGCCATAAAAAATTTAAAATCAATAATTTATAAACTCGGATGAAATGTGATAATTTTGATAGAAAAACAATAAAATATGTTTGAATTTAAGATGTTTGAGTCACCCTTAGAGGTAAGGCCATAAAAAAATTTAAAATTAATAATTTATCAATGTTACATAAACTCGGATGAAATGTGATAATTTTGATAGAAAAACAAAAATAAAATATGTTTGAATTTAAAATGTTTGAGTCACCCTTAGAGGTAAGGCCATAAAAAATTTAAAATCAATAATTTATAAACTCGGATGGAATGTGATAATTTTGATAGAAAAATAAAATATGTTTGAATTTAAAATGTTTGAGTCACCCTTAGAGGTAAGGTAGAGGTGAAGGTCATAATAAATTATTGTAAACCTAAATAGCATAAATATTTTACACTGTATTAAAGGATATATTCGACACATATTAAGTTAACTATGGAGCGAGGATTAATATATGAAAAACAAGTTCTTAAATATTTGCAATCATCATATATCGATCATCAAGCATTTTTATGGAAAGATGTGCCATTTAAATTTATAGAACTTTTAAAACTGGACAATTTAATCAGCAATCGAAGTATTTTGGATGATAATAACACAGCCATTGATATAGGTTGTGATATTTTGATGGTTGACAAAGAAGATGATGAAGATATCACTATTATTCAATGCAAAAATTATTCAGAAAAAAATGTATGTGTCAAAGACTTATCAGGATTTTTTTTTATATTATCAACATCAAATGCACCGATTAAAGGTATGATAGTATCAAACACTGACTTATCCAATAGAATAATTTATAGACTAAATTTCACGGAAAAAATAAAATTTGTAAATTTAAAATATGGAGAAAATGTTGTCGATGAAGAAACTGAAATGTTACTTGAACCTAGAAGTTATCAAATAGATGCTTTTAATAAATTTAAAGATATTGATAAAGGAATAATGCAAATGCCTTGTGGACTTGTGGAATGGGTAAAACTTTCACAAGTGTTATGTTGTCGAAAGGATACGATGATATAATAATATTATCTCCTTTGAGAAGTTATGCAAAACAATTACTTGATACTTTTAAAAAAAGTTATCCAAACCATCATCCTAATCTAATAACTATGGATGGGTGCAGAGAAACATGTGAAATATTACAAAAAAGAAAAAATAATAACTGTAATATTTACTCATCGACTTATTGCAGTGCAAGCATAATAAATGATATTTTAGACCAAATGGAAACAAAAAAAATAATGTTAATAGTTGATGAATTTCACAATTTCACAATTTATCATTTGCAAACGTGACAAATAAAAACGACAGCATATATAAATTAATGACTTCAAATAAAATAAGTAAAAAAGTATTTATGAGCGCGACACCAAAAATATACAATATAAAAAGCGAGGATGATGTACAAGAGTATAATGTAGACTATTTTAAGGATATCTTCGGAGAAATAGCATACTCATATTCATTTTTAGATGCGATAAAAAACAAATACATAAATGATTACCGATTAATAATACCAAATATTAACACTGAAAATAATAAATATGAATTTATTTACAATAATATGTTATACTATGGATACAGGAAATGTTTAATATATTCTCAAGATTTAAAAGAATGCCAAAGAACAGTAGATGAGTTGGTAAAAATAAATAAAAATAATTATAATTTTGAAATAATGATTGACTGAATATCGTACAAAACAACAATGGCAAAAAGGTTAAAAATATTAAAAAACTTTAAAATGGATAAATATAAATTGAGCATTTTAGTGTCAGTTCACACGATGGATGAATGTATAGATATACCCGAATGCGATAGTGTATACATAATGCATAAGGTGAGAAACTCAATAAATATGGTAGAAATAATGAGCAGAAGTTTAAGAATAAAAGATGGAAAGCAAAAATCAGGGATATTTGTTTGGTGCGAAAAATACAAAGAATTAAAAAAAATAAATGATATAATAAAAAAGTATGATAGCGACTTCATAACAAAATTAATGATAAAAGGAATAATGAAAACAGAGAGAAATAAGATAATAAAAAAAGTGAATCACCCAACCGATGATTTAAGTTTAAGTAAAGATCATGAAAACGAAGAAGCGAATAATCAAGAAGTTTTAAGTGAAAATCTAACAATTAGCAATATTGAGAATGTAAACGATGATGAAACAATTTCAAAAGATAACACTATACCAACTAGTGAACATGATGATGAAACAATTTCAAAAGATAACACTATACCAACTAGTGAACATGATGATGAAACAATTTCAAAAGATAACACTATACCAACTAGTGAACATGATGATGAAACAATTTCAAAAGATAACAATATACCAATTGTTGAATACGATTATTTAACAAATTTAAATAAATTTAAAACTAAACTTGAATTTACATGTAATTTATGTAAATATAAATCAAATAAGAGTGATAGTTTAAAGAAACATTCGCTGGCTGAAAAACACAAACGTAAAATTGTAAAAAACACTGAGTGTTTCAAATGCGTTGCTTGTGAATTTAAAAGTTCATGTGTGGACGAATACATAAAACACCACAAATCATGTCGTAAAAATAGTTTATCCAGTTATAATACGTTATACAGTCAAATTGAAGATAAATTAACAAAATTGAAAGATGAAAATGATAAATTAAATGATAAAAATGATAAGCTCATTAATGTAATAAGTAATTATTCTCGGGCGAACAACAATGTAAAAACATAATTGCGTCAATTTCTAATGTTTTCATCATTTGTTATTAAAATTCGTATGCGCATACTTAAATTATTTGAGTCTAATTCCATTGATAACGTCACAAAATAAATTTGAAAAGTTCTCCTATTATTACCTGTCAATAAATCACGTTTAGGGATTTTTACTTTATTTGTAAAATTCCCCTTGTATTGAGAAGCAAACTTTTTATTGATATTGTTTGTCTTGGATGTAATACGAGATTTTAGAATATTATTGTTAATGTGGTCATCTTTACCCCTTGCTTCCTCCACCAGTGCTAATAATTTACCTTCAAACTGTGAATTAAAGTTTTCATACAATTTATCATTATCACCAATCACGATACAATACTATTCACCAATAATATGGTCCATTATAAACTCAAATAATAAATTTTTACCCGTGCCACCTCCTTCGACTATTCGACTAATAAATTACCTTGGTTTCTAATAAGAGTCGCAACATCGCTTTTTTATCCAGGGCTTTGGATAATGTTGGCGAATAGTTTCATTAAGAAAGAGCAATCATCAGAGCATAAGAAGTTATCGTGGTCAATGATGGGCTTAACTAATTCTGTAATTGTAAATTCATCCATTTTATTAATAGATGCATCAATCTAATAAAATAAATTTCTAATGAATAGTATATTCAATAATTCAATTGTTATTTATCGATATAAATAAAATATCTGTCATCATTTTTTTTCATCCTACTTATTTTTTGTCTAGTTTCTTTCTTTTTTGCATCATAATATTTTTGTAATTTGTTGGATATATCTGTACATTTTTCGATTAATTCTTTTAATACTCCTAAATCTATATCATAAACTTCTTTGTAATGTCTATATTGAAATTTTTTAGTTACACTTTTTATACAATTTTCGGCAGAATCTACATCTTTTACAGGAATTATAAATTCAGGTTCTACGTCATTGGCATTTCCTGAATTATAAGTTTTTAATCTATTCTTTAAATCTTTAGTTTTTCCAAGTTTATAAAGTGTTACATTTGTATTAAATGCTCTCAATATATAAATAACTCCACCTTTAATTTCATTTTTTGGTTTTTCAGCGAAGCACAGAGTCGAAGACGGGTGATTATATTTGAGAAGTCCAATCTCTTTGTACATTTCTTTTTTTATTTTATCATAATACTTTTTTACTAGTTTCTCCATTTCGATGAAATATTTCCTTACATCCCTTGCTTTTTGTGTTTGACTTATCATACATAATTCTTTGAAGCAATTTGGTGTAACATATATCTCATGATATGTGGTTAGACCAGTACTATTCTTTTGTTTTTTCTTTTTTATGGTTATTGTATAGTCAAATTCTTCTTCAAAATTTTTCACTAATATTTTTTTAAGATCATCTTTGCGAGTACTTAACCATTTATATACTTTATCGAAATCAATTATTATTTCATTGTTATCATATTCTTCTTTTGTTATTTCATAAAAACCATTTATAAATTTATGTGGAATCGTAGAAAATTTTTTTAAAAATTTATCCATTATATATTCACATAATGTAATAAATTAGCACTCCGGAGATCTCCGGAGTGCTGACCGCATTCTTTTGAAAACTGATTTCTTCAAAAAAATATGAAAAAATTATATGCTCATACTTACGTTATTTAATTTGTTTTTATTTATCAATGATGACTTTATTTTATGATTTCTTTTTAATTAGATAAGTTTTTTAACAGTGTATGTGTATAATGCATCGGATGATGGAAACTATGATGATTATAAATAATGAGCGCAAAAAATTAATTATGTTCATATTTGAAGTAATTTAAATACATTTTATTAAAAAAAGGTTGTCCGAGATTTTTTACAAAAAAGTCGAAGAGAATGTTAATAAGAATTAAAAAGGTTGTTCGACGAATTTTACAAAAAAGTAAAATAGAATATTGAAAAAGTTAAAAAGGTTGTTCAAGTTGTCCGAGATTTTTTTACAAAAAAGTCGAAGATAATATTAATAAGAATTAAAAAGGTTGTTTGACGAATTTTACAAAAAAGTAAAAGAAAATGTTAAAAAAGTTGTTCGATATTTTGACATAGTCTCATATAAAAATTTTTTTTTTCGTCGTTTTATTTTAATTTTATTTGCAATTAAAAAATAGTTTGATTTTTCGAATAACTCGAACAACCTTTTCACATATTTAACTTATCTATTTAACTATTTTGTAAGAATCGTCGAACGACCTTTTCCTGTGAATGGATTCATATATTGATGATCCATTACTGGTCCAAGATACTCATAAAAAATCTCAGCACCATCAATAGTGTAAGAGTTATAAAACGCAGCTGGTGAAAAAACATGACATCCACCGTTGCGAAAAAAACCTGAATAATATTTTTTTTCCTTTTTGATATCTTTAATTTTTATCTTATCTCTTTTTATTTTTTTTTTAAACATGATTTTCCAATTTTGATCATAATTAATTTCATTATCATAAGGCCAAATATAAATTAAATATAAGTTTTTCCATATAACATTGTCATTGGACACTTTATGAAACTTTAAATTAACTTTAGATACATTGATTATATTTTTGACACAGTTCAAATGATAAAATATTTTTAATAATAATTCATTTGGCAAATTATTCATATATTTTTAATTTTTAAATTAATCTTTTCTTTATATTATTGTTTGTTTTTTGAACAATTTTTTATTGGTGGAATTTGTGAATAATTAGCTTTTTTTAACACTAACACATTAAAACAAATACGTTAAAGAAATGTCAATTTAATATATTAAAACAATGGGAATCAGCGAAAAACCAAAAGTAATTGAATTTAACAATGAAAAATATTATAACGCAGAAGACCTGCAAAAGTACAATGAGGCATATTTTAAAGGAATAACGAGGACAAGACAAATAATTCAAAGAAAAAATATACCTTCAAATAAGTTTATTTATGCTGCACAAGTAAAAGGAAAATGGTGTGAAAAAGATGATACATATAAGAGAGCTAAGGTTTTAATCAAAGAAAAGTATGTTTTAAAAACAGTTCCAAAAATGAAAGTTGATGATGAAAATAGTGAAAGTGAAAGTGAGAACGATAATGAGAGCGATGAAAATGACAGTGATGAAGACATAAAAATGCAAAATGAATGTGAGAATATAATGTTAGTTCCAAATGAGCTGGATCTAAACGAACAAGATTATTTAGTGGTGGGGTGCAAGAATAAAATAAAAATTAGAGTGAGAGGAGAAAGATGTCATGATAAGTGTTATTTTGATATAAATGACATAATGAATGGTTTCAATCTGCCAAATCTTGAAAAAAATATAAAAAACAAAAAGTCAGCCTTTGTTAAAAATGAGGATTATAGAACATTTTATTGTGCACAAAAATCGGGTACATTAAAAAAAGTATATTTGACATATGCAGGTGTTCTCAGAATTATTTTTTCTTCTCACAGTAAGGAAGCAAGAAAATTCGTGGATTGGGCTGCCAAAGTATTATTTACTCACCAATTAGGTTCAGAAGATCAAAAAACTGAGTTATCAGGTAAATTACTAGGAGTGAGTGCAGAAACAGTCAGGGAAGTATTCAATAAAAGTTCCGAGAGTGTGCCATGTATTTATTTAATTATGATTGGAAAAGCAAGAAAATTGTTGAAATCGGACGATTACGATGACAATAAAATATTATGTAAATATGGTAGAAGTGATAATTTCCAGAGAAGATTAGGTGAGCATTTACAAAAATATAAGAAAGAATTCGAAACAGATATTCAAGTTTTGAGTTATAGCATCATTGATCCAAAGAATGTTTGTGATGCAGAAACAGACATTTCACATTATTTTGAGAGCAAAAAAGTGGAATATAAGAAAGAAGTTGAGCTGGTTGTTTTAGATGAAGATTACATTGATTTAGTTAAAAAGCAATACAAAATGTTACAAAAAGAGTATTCTGGACATTGTAAACAGTTAATTGAAAAGATACAAGACTTAGAAAATAAAAATAAAGAAAAAGATTATGAACTAGAAATTCAAAAGATGATTTACGAGAATAAATTAAAAGATAAGGATAACAATTTAATCTCAAAGGATTTGGAGATGAGTCAATTGAAAAATGATATTCAACAGAAAGAGATCGAGTTTTTGAAAGAAAAATTAGCCATGGTAAAATAGAGTTCTATTTATGGTGTTATAAAGTGGTTAACTTGTAATATAAATATTCATTTTTACATGTTTTTAAAAGTGGATGTTTATTGTAATTTATTGAGACATTGTTTTAGCTAAAAGTATATATTGAAAAACGCCATTGACTGATGCTTTAATCTTATTTAATTTAACTTTCAAAATTAAGAGTATTTTAAGAATTCTCTAATTACTTTTGTTAATGTAGTTAGATGCTTTATTAAATTTTTAAATAAAGGCTATTTACTTAATCTTTACTATTTTAGGATTATATTTTGCACAATACTTTATATTTATTTCACAATGGAGTAAAATGTTTTTACGTGTTTTGTAGCGTGTTAATAATGCACAATGTAAATGATTCCACAATTATGGTGCCTTTTTTATCGAGTTATTTGTAAACCATTATTTGAACAATAATATATATGGCAAAAATAAATGATGGAATTTAACTTAAAGCCAAAACTTCAAGCTTTTCTTGAAGTTTGTCTTTATGAAAAATTAAGAAGTTTAAGTTTTCCTAAACAACTATTTTCCAATAAAATATTAATAAATAAATAAATGTCAGTTTTTTTCCGACGAATAAAAATTGAGTTTTGGATCACAATCTCACAATAGTGTTTAAGATTTTTGGACATTATAATTTTTTATCCAAATATTTATTTTATCATTCCATATGTGAAAGTGAAAGTAATAATGATAGCAATAATGATAGCAATAGTAAAAGTGAAAGTGAAGATGATTATAGTGGACAAAAAAAGATGACATACAAGTTATATTATGTTTAAAATATCCAAAAGAGTATAAATCAAAGGATGTTTGTAAGAAAAATAAAATATCAAACGACTTATTCGAAAAGAAGACGAAACAGTACAAAAGCAACAATATGACTAAAGAAGAAAAAAGAATATATGAAAAATATTCAAGCAAAGATAAAAATGCATTATTGAGTTATTTATAATTGACTTTACGAAGACCTTTTATATTTCCACCTTCAATAATTCCAACTTCTTTTGAATTTATGGCTTTCCAAATTTATATTTTCTCAATTGAAAATTTCCCATATTTATATGATTGATTTCATCATTATGAAATTTATCATTTTTATCATGAATAAGTTCTAAACTTGTTCCATTTTGAATCATTTTTCCAAGATTGAATATTTGATTACATATTTTATCTTCATCGAATAAATTAGACATACCTTTATTAAATAAATTCACTATCAATTTTTTTATATGCTCTTGATTTTCATCATTGGATAGTGAAAATAAAATGGTGTATATTTTTAATATGATCTTTGAGTTTATTTCGTCTTTTTTTAAATATAAAGTTTGAAGCTTCATATATATACCATTTTTAACAATTTCTCTGATAATATTTTGAAATATTGTATTATCGTAATCATCAAATATGGTAGAAAACACATAAATTATCTTATATATATCATCTAATTCAAATATATCATGATAATATCCAATTGAAAAAACGTTATATAGGACTTCAGTGTATTGGATAACATATTCATCAACAAAATAACTCCACAAATAATTTTCTATAATTTTATTTTTTTTACATCCAGTTTTTATCAATTTTCTTGAATGATCCAATATTTCTTTTAAATAAGATACTTCGTGTCTTTTAAAAATTTTTTCATTATCATGTGTTTTTTTAAAATTATTAAATACGACATTTAATAAGTCGTGATTGAAATTTTCAAAATAAAATGAAAATATACAATCATTCTCACATCTATCGCAATATATAAAGTTAACGCCTATGCAATTTATTGCACGTACATCTAAGATGTCTAAACAAACTGGACATAGATAATTAAATTCAGTCAAAATTTTTTTTTTTGAAGAATATTTGATACATTCGTCGATGTATTTATCTAAATCTGGAATGGTAACTTTATTATTTTTAATCGTGTATTTTGTTATTCTATCTTGTTTTATATCAAAAAATAAATTTTCAGGATTTTCAGACAAAATTATTATGTTTTCATCATTCAGAAAAGCTTTTGCTAATCCTAGCTCGAATGAAACATTGCAATTTTGATTTAACCTTCCGTTACCACTCTAAACATCGGATAAATCAGCTATGAAAACATCTGATTCTTTAATTTTCTTTCTAATTTCGTCAAGAATTTTTGGAGATCCAGAAATATTTCCACAAGGAAAATAATCATATTTGAAACACTTTTGAAATAAAACATCTTTAATTGCCTGAAGTATGTAATTATGTAAAATGTAATTATATTAATGAACTTAAATATATTAAAATATAAAATATTGATAAAAGATACATTGTAAATTGGTAATAAATAAACATGAATGTTCAATTGAGGAAGCATCAATTAGGTGCAATTAATTCTGTAAAAAAGCATTTTGAATTAAACGAAAATTGTATTAATTTAAAAAAATATTCTCAATGTTTTATCTTTTTAGGAAAAATTGAGGCATAGTTAATATTTTTATATTTTGCACATGTATTTGATTTTATATCATTCAATTCTTTTTTTAATTTATTTATTTTTTTAATTAAATCATTTTCATGTGAATGATATGCTCCTTTTTTTTTCAATATACAAGAATCTACGTGTTCCTTATATTTTTCCACCAATTCATATTTTTTGCAACAATACAAACAAAGGTATATTTCATCATCATAATGTTCCAAAGTTTAACTTTTGTGTCTATCACATAAGCAATGTCTTTTTATCATGTCAATTCTCTTGCATCTATATTCACAAGGTATGCAATAATATTCTAAATCCTTGTTTAAGCTTATTTTTTCACCATTGCTTTTTTTAATATTATTCTTGCATTCCTCGCATTCATTTTAGTTTTTTTATAATTTCATTTTTTAACTCTAAAATATTCACTTTCATTTCATTAGCTTCGTAATTTAATGTTTTTCGGCGCTAAAGTAGAAATAAATAAATGAAGATTATTTATTTATTGACGCGACATTTTCATTTTGAGTTCATTTATATTTTTATCTTTTTTTTTCAATTTCATTTTTTTTGTTAAAATCAATTTCATCTATAATTTGTTTTATCATTTCATGCGATTCGCCACTAAAATATTCATTCTCATACTCTTTTTTACAATTAAATTTATTTTAAAAAACTGATAACATGTGCTTTTCAGTTTTAATCTCATCCAAAACTTCCAAACAAAATATAAGCTTAGTTCCTTTTGAATAATTTGAATAATTTGAAAGTCTGTTTTTTATATTTTGAGTTCTTCCAATTTTATAAACATCTGTTTCCAAAAATTCTCTTTCTTGGAGAAAATATACGATGCCCTTTTTCATTTTAACTATTTTCACATTGTAGATGTGATTTACTCTTTAAATAAAATGTAATAATTAATATTAAACCATTGTTTTTTTAATCCAAATGTATTAAGTTTTACAATTAAAATTAATTAACGGAGCAAAAACTGCACATAGTTAATCCAAATATATTTAATTTTATAAATGATAAAACTGAAATAATTAAAAATATTAATATAATATTCCAAATATGAAAAATATCAAACTTCCTTCGCACGCCTAAGGCGCACGTTATGAGTCAACTATTAACAAAATTTATGATAATTTAGACACTATAATATCATTGTTTTGATGTATTTAATGTGTATAATTTTAAATTAAAGATTAAACGTTTATTACATAATAAAAATTGAACATAAATCATATAATGGAGTTAAACATCAAAACAAATGAAATAATAAATATAAACATGGAAGTAAAATTAAGTACAGGGTATTTCTCAGAAAAGAGATTGAAATTAAGCGAGGAGGCGGGAGATTACAAGGAAATAATAAAAAGTAAAGTAAAATTAGATTTCTTAAATAGAATTGATAATATGGAAATAAAGAGAAAAAATGATGTAGAATGTGTTTGGAATGACGGGTTTACGGGTTTAGCTGATAAATTTGACAATATGAAAAAAAAATTAAATGAAATAGAAATAAAAAGTGAACAAGATAGAGGTGAATTTAGATTAAAATTATTGAAAGCAGAACAAGATAGAGAGAAAGCAGAACACGATAGAGAGAAAGCAGAACACGATAGAGAGAAAGCAGAACACGATAGAGAGAAAGCAGAACAAGATAGAGAGGAATTCAGATTAAAATTATTAAAAGCAGAACACGATAGAGAGAAAGCAGAACAAGATAGAGAAGAATTTAGATTGAAATTTTTAAAAGTAGAACAAGAGAATAATGAATTGAGAGCTAGATTATCATATATTGAAAATTACTATAAATCAAATGAGGAAAAAAATATTTTATGCCACAAAATAACAATCGTGTATGATGAAATAATGTATAAAATAGAAGAAAAAACAAATAGGCAAATAAATACGTGGTATAATTTAATAAGATTGTCAAAAAATAATGATGAAATGCGAAATTTAATAAGGCAAACTTACAATGAAATGGGAATAACGAATAAAGAATGGGATAAAGTAAGAAATTATAAATCGAATCGCAACAATCAAGTTCACAGTGATGAAGATCCAGATAAATGCATAAATTTAATATCAGAAAATACAAATATAGAAGGAGATTTAAAGAATGGTTTAATAAAATTTGTGAATTTAAGC
>Ga0307983_1000810_pt1 | contig 14859 bp, 12 predicted proteins | sample OrgLakmetagen991_FD_201845 | JGI IMG/M metagenome (GOLD analysis project Ga0307983, IMG submission 201845) | Saline water microbial communities from Organic Lake, Antarctica - #991 | ecosystem: Environmental > Aquatic > Non-marine Saline and Alkaline > Saline | place: Antarctica: Organic Lake...
GTGATGGAAAAAACTACTTTGAGAATCGACGAGTGTTTCCGTTTAATAAGTTGAATGCGCCGATTATTATTCATAATTTTTATTATCGGTTGTGGAACGTTTTAGAGCATGATTCTTTGCTCAGTGCCGCCGAGTTGGCAACGATCTTCCATTTCCCAGATGCTAAATATAATAAAATTCCAACCATTAAATGGTTAGATTACAAAGTGCTACCACCCCCAATTGATTTACCAAAAACGGGAATTGTACTGGGGAACTCAGTTTATCGTGGAGAAACGAAACCGGTTCACATGATGGATAATGACCGTACGCGTCATACCTACATTGTAGGGAAATCAGGGAGTGGTAAATCGGTACTACTCGAATACATGGCGGGGCAAGATGTGCAACGTGGTGCGGGAGTGTGTGTGATTGATCCGCATGGAGATTTGGTGGAAGACGTGTTGTCACGGACGCCAAAGGAACGCGCTAAAGACGTGGTGGTGTTTGAACCCGGAGACCGCATGCGCCCGATGGGTTTGAATATTTTAGAATGTAAAACCGAAGAAGAACAAGATCGAGCGTCGCTCGATGCGATGGAGATTTTCATCAAATTATTTGGGAACGAAATTTTTGGTCCGCGAATTCAACATTATTTTCGGAATGGTTGTTTAACCTTGATGGCAGATGAAGAAGAAGGCGCGACGCTGCTGGATGTGCCGCGACTGTTTATTGATGATGATTTTCAACGGTATAAAGTTTCCAAATTAAAAAATCCGATGGTGCGAGCCTTTTGGGATAACGAAATGGCGAATACGGGTGACCGTGAGAAACAAGAAATGATTCCGTATTTTACCTCTAAATTTGGTCCGTTTGTGACTAATACCACGATGCGTAATATTATTGGTCAAACTAAATCGGCTTTCAATGTGCGTGAAACTATGGATAACGAGAAAGTATTACTCGTTAATTTATCTAAAGGGAAGATTGGTGATATTAATGCCCAATTACTGGGTTTGATTATGGTTTCTAAAATTAATCAGGCCGCGATGGCCCGAGCTGATATGCCAAAAGAAGATCGAAAAGATTTTTATTTATACGTGGATGAGTTCCAGAATTTTGCCACCGATACATTTGCCTCGATTTTATCTGAGGCGCGTAAGTATCGTTTGAATTTGATTATGGCGCATCAATACATTGCGCAGTTGTCAGAAGGCGCTGGTGGCGTTGCGGTCGGGCAAAAAGACTCGAAAATTCGTGATGCGGTGTTTGGGAATGTCGGAACGATGATGAACTTTAAAGTCGGGGCCGAAGATGCTGAGTACTTTGAAAAAGAATATTCGCCGGTGCTTAGTGCCCAAGATATTTTAAGTATCGCAAATTATAAAGCCTACATTAAGCTTAATATTGATAACTCGACGTCGCGTCCTTTCTCAATGGAATCTATTTGGGATCCAGATGGTCGAAATTATAAAATCGCCGAGATTATTAAAAAGTACTCTCGGATGAAATACGGACGAAAGAAAGAATTTGTAGATGCGGAAATTGAAGCGCGCATGGGGATTAGTAATATCAACGCCATTGCCGAAACGGCAAAAGCAGACCCAACGGTGAGTAATTCACTTTTAAGTGACAATCCCACCGCGCCAACGACACCGGTTAAAGCGGTGGTGCCAGCGGCGGCAAAAGTAGCCCCACCGGTAGATCCTTCAAAACCAATGACCAAAACCGTAGCGGCCGAAAAAGCCGCGGTCGCGGCTTTACCTAAAGCCGTCATTCCCGCGGCTCTCAGTGAAAATATAAACGCTTCAGTGGGCGAACCCACTATCAACGTTTCTGTAAAACCTGTGGCTACGCCAAAAACTAAGTCTGCAGCTCCCTTAGAGTCTGTCACTAAAACCTAAAGTAGCTGGCACACAATATAATTAAAAAAACCGTGTTAATCGTAACACGGTTTTTTTGGTGATTTACTACATATAAATTACTCAGTCACTGGGGCTAATTCATCACTCATTTCGTCTTCATTTATTCCTTCAGATACATTTTCTGTTTCAGTCTGAACTTCTGTATCTGCATTAACTTCTAATTCAGTCGTATCGTTTTGCTCGGCCTCTAATTGGGCTTGGGCCTCGGCTTCAGCTCGCGCGGCTTCTTCGGCTTCCATTTCAGCTTGGAACGCCGCGTCTTGTTCTGCTTGAGCCGCTTCTTGAGCCTGCATTTCTTGCTGCATTTGAATCTGACTTAGACACTCTTGTTTATAAAAATTATTTTCATCGGATACGGCGTTTCTTACAATTTCTTCTTGCATATCAACGGCCACAGAATCTTCTCCAGCTTCTGTGGTTTCGGCTTCGGCTAAAACGGTTTCGTAGTTGTACATGATAATGTTTTCACAAACATTTACGTCTAGTTCTGCTACGGCCTTAGTTACAAAGGCTTGGTTTTTACATTCATCTAACTGGTAAATGTCTTGAATAGTGTCACATTTGGTCGGGTCTCCATCAGTCACAGCCATACTGAAAGATACTTGATTTTTACAGTTACCCGCTTGAAATTCATCAGTTAGTTCTTCGCACAGAGTCACGTCATTTTCTAGCATAGCCAGTTGATTCCATAGCTGGTTTTTACAGTTTTCTGATTGAGAATCATCCATAATGCTATCACAAGCATTAACATTTTTTTCGGTTACGGCTATTTGATTAGCGGTTTGATTTTGGCAGTTAAGCAGCGACTCATAGCCACAATTTAAAAATTGTTGATTATCATTGTACTCAAATTGCGCGCTCAGGGCGGTTACCTCAGATTGTGTGCGTTCATTCAATTCTAAGGCTGTGTCTTGATTCTCCGTGTCTTCGTTGGTCTCCATGAGATTTGCGTCTTCGTCCATCATCTCAGCGTTGTCGCTTGCTGGTGGTAATTGGTTATCAGTTACGGTTACGGGGGTGGCGGGCGTATTTGGCGTGGTTGTTGTAGTTTGGTTTTGGTTTACGTTTGAGCAGGCTGTCAAAAATAAAACACTACATAGAATGGTGGTACTAAAAGCTTTGTTCAAAGGTGGCATTACATAAAGGGTTTAAATTCAACACTAATTGTGCCTTAAGAAATTAAATTTAACAAATTCAAAAATCTCTGGTTTTACAACAGCCCCTTATTCTTTACTATTTGAAGGATGAAAAACATTGCACAGCTTTTGGTAGAACAGAACGTCGTACAAATTAATTTTGAAAATCCTTTTACCTGGACTTCAGGCATTAAGTCACCCATTTACTGTGATTGTCGTGAACTTATTAGTATTCCAGAAGCACGAGATCAAATTGTGGAAGCCTTTTTAGAACAAATTAAAACCTTAGAATGTGATTACATAGTGGGTCCGGCTACCGCTGGAATTCCTTGGGCGGCTTTTATTGCCGATCGCTTAAATATACCAATGCTTTATGTACGTTCTAAGCCAAAAGGGCACGGGGCTGGTAAAATGGTCGAGGGTAAAGTGCAACACGATAAACCAAAAATGGTAGTGGTTGAAGATGCATTTTCAACCGGTGGTTCTTCTATAAAATCGGCGGAAGCTTTAAGAAATGAAGTGGATGCTGAGGTGACGCACATTTTAGGTATTTTTTCTTGGAGCACGCCCCAGTCTGTGACTAATGCCGAAGCGGCACAGGTGACATTAGCGCCGTTAACAGAGTTTCATGAAATTGTAGAGGCCCTTATGAACGTTGGAAAAATTGATGAAGCCCAAAAAGCGAGTCTTGAGCGTTTTCATGACAGCCCGGCTGAGTGGGTTAGTTAAGAAAAATCGAGACCGGTCTCCAAAAATGTAGTTTAAACCTTGAGACCGGTCTCAGGTTTTTCTAAGCATCATAATTTCCTATTGCACCAAATGACCAATAGGTTCGCAATTTTCACTGAGTAGTACATTACAAGTGTCACCGGCTCCAAGTCGTTGGTAGCTGCATTTTTCATCAACTGAAATTTGGCCGTTACAAAGACTAGGACAGCTTTCTTCCCGCTGACTAGGACATTTGTAAAGGGCCGTTTTTAAAATTGAAGTGGTTCCCACACAACGACTTTGCATTTGCAGACCACAACCAACGCGTTGATCACAAGCTCGATTAACATTGGCACTTAACAAATTATTTTCACCGTCTTTCCAGCCGGGACCTTGGGTGAGACCGCTAATCTTCCAGTCTGGTTTTTCGACTTCATTATGCAGTTTATAACCTACTTGGCAGCGTAAGGCTTGGTCACTACAGTCAATCCCGGCCTGGATATTAAGGCCGTCTCCCCAAGCGCCATCAGTGGCTATAACTTCAGACCAAGTCCCATCACTCCAAGCGGTTCCCGTGGTGGCTTCAGTGGTGACCCAAGGGGTAAGCGATCGTTGTTTTAAATGGTTAACACGGTATCTTAAACGGCAACTAGCGGTTTCGGCTACGGCTAAATTAGGGCTACATTTTAAACTCATTTGTACTCCACAACCGGTACCAGAACAGTTAGTCACTAAGCCACTATTAAATTTAGCCACGCGACCAATTGGGTCATTATTTAAACCGGTTTCTTGCCAATCAGAAGTATACTTCGCATCTTTAACGCGATACTTAATTTGGCAGTTTGCGGCGGGCGGCTGTAACTCTAGTTGTGGACGTTCGTCCCACGTAGCCGGATCAATACAATTTTCGCCGTTGGCGTCACAGTACTGCTCCGCACCAATTTTCCCGCCGACATCTAAGGTTAAACTGCTGGCAGGGTTTTCTTCATTAATACCAATTTGCAGACCGGTTTCAGTAATAAAGTTATACACCCCTCGTAAGGTTTTAACGAGGCTATTAAATTCGCTAATAGTAACGGTGTTTTCAAACTGACTATCCTTTTCTGGAATCCCCGTTACAGAGGCTGTATCACTTTGTGCGTAAACATTTAGCACCAGTATTAAACCGAAGGCCGACAAAGCGATTATTTTTTTCATTTTTTTAATCATAAAGTTCAAGTCCAGAGAGGTAAAGACTAATCGAGATAATGTCTGGGTAGAAACTCGCTTTTATTAAAGTATTTTGCTACTATCGCGGCAGAAATTATAAGAATCATATGCAAGACATTATTTTAATTGGTAGACAGGGGTCTGGTAAAGGTACACAAGGAAAAATTTTAGCCGAAAAGTTTGGCTATCATATTTTTGAAACGGGCAGCGCATTACGAGAAATGGCGGGGCACGATTCGGAGCTTGGCCGCCAAGTGAAAGAAATCACGGGTCGAGGGGATTTAGTTTCGAACGAAATTGTAATGGCGATCGTTCGTGAATTTTTAGCGGAATTATCATCTACAACGCCCGTTATTTTTGACGGCATTCCTCGGTCAGAGGTGCAAAGAGAAAGTTTAGAGCTTGAACTAGAAAAAGCCGGACGAGATTGGAAAGCGCTTGAGATTAGAATTAGTAATGAAGAAGCGGTGCACCGGCTTTTAAAGCGAGCTGAAATTGAAGGTCGAGCGGATGATAATATTACGGCGATTCAAAAGCGTTTAGAAAATTTTGAAAACCACACACAACCTATTTTAGATATTTGGGCGGAACGAGATTTATTGGTGGCTATTAACGGTAACGCTGATATTGACGATGTGCACGCTGCCGTGGTAAGTGCTTTAAAACTAGCTTAACAATGGTGATGATTAAAACCGATCTCGAAATTGCGGTTATGCGTGAGGCCGGCAAAATTCATCAGCACGTAGTAACGGAATTAAAAGCGAAAATTAAACCAGGGGTCACTTTGATTGAACTGGATCAGCTTGCCGAAAAATTGATTTTAGCGGCTGGCGCGACACCTTCATTTAAAGGCTTTCACGGTTTTCCCGCCAGTTTATGTACGATGGTGAATTCGGAAGTGGTGCACGGTATTCCTGACAACCGGAAACTACAAGCCGGAGATTTATTGTCGGTGGATTGTGGGGTTACATTTAACGGTTTAATTGCCGATGCCGCGTTTACCGTCATTGTTGGGGGTGATGAAACAAACCCAAAGCGAGCCAAATTTAGTCAAACGGTACGAAGAGCCTTACTGGCTGGTTGTGATCAAGCCGTAGCCGGCAACACCCTGGGCGATATTGGCTATGCGGTGCAACGTACCATTGAAAGTGGGGGTTATCACATCTTGAAAGAGTTTACGGGGCATGGTGTTGGGTATGAAATGCACGAAGATCCGTATGTTTTGAATTACGGAACCCCAGGTAAAGGCATGACCCTTAAAGAAGGCATGACTATTTGTATTGAACCTATTGTCACTATCTCAAAAACTAAAAGTAAAACGCTTAAAGATGGTTGGACAGAAGTGACCGTTGACGGGAAAGAAGCGTGTCAGTGGGAGCACTGTGGAGTTATTACCAAATCGGGCTTCGAAATCTTCGCCTAAAAATTATTAAAACTTTGAATTTATTTTTCTGCTTTTTGCAAAAAGCAGCAAAAACTATAGTTACCCGTAAAACCTTCTCTGTTTTATTGGCCTCACGCTCTAAATTGAGCAAACTCGCTTTTTTTAAATATATTTTTAAAGCTCAAACACGGCCCAATTTTACGATCGCTTCGTTGTAAAACAGCGAGAAGGCCTTACTTGGTAACCGTGTTAATTGTGTCTTTGTCTTGCCAAATTTGCCTGTAGTACTAAAACATCGTCAGTATTACTTTTAAGTAGGACTTAATGCACGAATCGGAACTTCTTTACGTCGCCTTATTGGTCTTTGGATTGCTCTCACTTTCAACGATTATTCACTTTGTTTCAAAAAAAGTGCACGTGCCGTTTGCCGTGGGTTTACTTTTGGCTGGTTTAGGGCTTTCTTCTTTTTTAAATTCGGGCTTAGTGGCCGGATTTGATTTTATACAATTTTCACCTGATTTGATTTTTTACGTGTTTTTACCAACGCTTATTTTTGAATCGGCGTATCACATTAAATTTCGTCAGTTTAAGGGTGTTTTTCGCGAAGTAACCATGCTGGCCAGTCTTGGTTTGGCGATTTCAATCGCGATAGTCTCACTCGCCTGTCACTACATTTTAGGACTCCCTTGGGGAGTTTCAATTTTATTTGGGGCCCTTATATCAGCGACGGATCCGGTAGCGGTTCTGGCCATTTTTAAAGAGCTTAAAGTGCCTAAAAAACTGACAACTATTGTCGATGGGGAAAGTTTAATTAACGACGGTACGGCGTTAGTGGCGTTTCAATTTATATTTAAGTTTGTGGTTTTAGGAGCGGCCTTAACGCTTACACCCGGTTCAATTGGTTTAGAGTTTTGGAATTTATTTACGTCTATTGTTGTTGGCCTAATTGTAGGAACGGGCTTTGGCGCTTTGTTTGCTTATGCTATTGCCGTCAGTGAAGACCGTGGGGTGCAGCTGACCCTGAGCTTGGTGTTGGCACATATTACTTTTTTAGTAGCCGAAGGATTACTAGGGGTGTCGGGGATTTTAGCAACGCTGGCCGCTGGGCTCGTAATGGGGAACTGGGGACGACGAAAACTGAAACCAGATACTAACCGTTCGTTCGTAGAAATTTGGTCGTTTCTCGGGTTTGTGTCTAACGCGTTGGTGTTCTTGTTACTCGGTTTAAAACTCGGTGAAACGGCGTGGCTTGAGTACTGGGATTTGATTTTGATTTCGTGTGTGATTGTGCTGTTTATAGCGCGTCCAATTTCCGTTTATGCCTCACTTTGGACCACTAACGCCACCCGTAAAGCGAAAGAAAGCAAAATTAGTCCTGCCTATCAAGCCGTGGTGGTTTGGGGGGGAATTCGAGGCGCTTTGGCGGCGGCAGCGGTATTGTTGATACCTGAAAGTTTTGAATATGCAGCCCCACTGCAAGCCATGACAGCCGGCGTTATTTTGGCGAGTTTTGTGCTTAATGCCACCACGATTAAGTGGTTACTTAAAAAAACCAAAATTTCGGCTTTTACCCGTTCAGAAAGATTTAGGCAAGCCGAGGCAGAACTAATTATCAATGAAGAAGTGTTAAGCTTTTTAGAGTACTTACTCGATAAAAAATATATTTCTACGCCGGTTTATACGCAGTTAAAATCACAGTATTCGGCCCAACATGAAATAGTGGCCAAGGGGCTACATCGTTTAGAAAAAAGCTTAGATAATAATAAACGCGCCCTTGAAAAAATTCTAACGCACTTCGCGTTGGGGATTGAGTTAAAAACCTATCGCAAACTGTTTGCGAACAACGAAGTTTCTGAAGAACGATTTGTCGTATTACGCGAGAGTATTGATCGGCAATTAGATCGTTTAGAAGGTGATGTATTACCTGATGAGCGGCAACCACGACACAAGTATGCGCCAGAACTAGACACGCGCTGTTTGCTTGAAATTGGGCTTCGTTCAATTGGTTTAAATGATCTAGCGGATAAGCGTGCCGAAACCTATAAAAAACATCGAATAGTGTCTCGTTTACAACACTACCGGGCGCGTCGAATTTCTAGTTGGAAAGTCGTGCTTGATTTTGAGCGCTTACAATCAGATCACCCTGTATTTAAAGGTTCGGACGTGGTCGATAAGATTTTACGTCGCTATCATTCATGGAACGAAAGTGCCGAACAAAAAATGTTAGAACTAGAGGCAAATTACCCAGATATCGTTGTGCCTTACAGAATTGCAATGGCTGACCAAGCGTGTTTGTCTAAAGTAAAACGACTGGAAAAAGACTTTTTAGAAAAGGGGTTTATTTCTGAAAAAATATACGATTCATTAGAGATTGATTTAAAAGCGCGCACCAAAGCGTGTATTTGGACGCCTAAAAAGAAATAATCACAAACTTATATTGCCCGTGGTTAAGCGGTAACTTGCATTTACCGCGCAATGACAATACATTATTTTTGATGTCTGAATACGATAAGTTTGCCGCCGCTTGGGATAAAACCCGTGAACGGCCTTGGCCTGAATTTGAATACTTCTCCCATCTTTTAAAAAAAGGAGACCGCGTGCTTGATTTAGGCTGTGGAAATGGTCGACTCCGTAATTTTTTACCGCGCGAACTTATTCGTGATGGGGATTACTTTGGCTTTGACTTGTCTGAAGAGTTGCTACGCATTGCCCGTCAAAAACATCCTCGTGATAATTTTTTTAAAGGTGACTTTGCGGTTACTCAACCCTTTGGCGCCGATAACTTTGACTGGATTATTAGTATTGCCGCTTTTCACCACTTGCTTGATAAAAAAGAGCAGCAACGTTTTTTGAATGAGGTTTACCGTATGCTCAAACCAGGTGGTAAGATTTTTATAACGACCTGGATTTTACCCAAAAAATACTTTTGGCTGAATTTTTGGAAAGGTCGGGTGTTTAGTAAAAACTGGATTGTGCCCTTTGGGAAAGAAAAACACATTAGAACGTATCGGTATGTAAACGAAAAAGATTTAAAAAAATTATTACGTAAAGCGGGTTTTAAGGTCGATAAAGCAGAACGGTTTGAAAACCGTAATTTTGTGGCATTGGCGAGCAAGAAAAAGTAGACCTTCTTGCCAGGGAAGAGGGACTTGGTAACTTAGAATCGAATGAATTTAAAAACTTATTTCGATTCTGCGGCCTCAACCCCTTTGCACCCTGAAGTTAAACAAGTGATGGTTGATCACTTAGATTTAGAGGGCAATAATAATTCGCATCATGCGGCGGGCTTTGCGGCGCAAAAATTAATTGATGACAGTTTAAAAACTATGGCCAAAGTTTTAGGCTGTAACTGGGAACAGTTAAGTGTGACGTATTCAGGAACTGACGCGGTGCGACGGGTGTTATGGCAAGCGCGTAAACACTGGGGGCAGTCGGCCCTGTGGGGTTCTGCGGTAGAACATAGTTCGGTTCAAGACGAAATCTTAGCGACGAATACGTTTGATCCAGAAACCTTGTCGGGTTTACCGAGTGAGGCTAAATTAGCCGCCTTGATGGCCGCTAACTCGGAAACGGGTCAAATTTATGAAGCCGAAACCTTACGTAAAAATTTCCCAAATACGTTTATTCTACGAGATTATTCGCAGAGTTTTGCAAAAGGTGAAAAGCCGGATTTTAAAAACTGTGATGCGGGAATATTTACACCACAAAAAATATATGGCCCCAAACACATTGGTATTTTGTATCTTAAAAATCCGGAAGCGTGGCCAGAAATTTCAAAAGATAGTCACACCAAAAGTCCTTATTTAGTGGCGGCTACCGCTAAAGCGTTTGCCCTTTGGGCCCAAAATGAAACGGCGCATAAAGCCCAATTTGCAATCTGGGAAAACCAAATTAAAGAAACGATTAAAAATGAAATTCCAGATTTTAAATTTCATGCGCAAAAGGCGCCACGAGTAACGGGGGTTATCAATGTGGCGTTCAAGGGCGTGCGAGGTTCAGAACTTATGTCGGTTCTTTCAAAGGAGGAATCCATATGTATATCGACGGGCTCAGCGTGTACCAGTGATATCATGACGCCCACCGACGTCATTAAATATATCGAGCCAGACCCAACGTGGCAGTACCCGATAAGAATCTCGCTTCATCAATTTTTAGATGATCAAGCCGTAACTGATTTTTGTGAAATCTTAGTGCACTACGTAACCGAGTTACGGTCATGAAAAACACCCAAGTTATTTACGTACATGGGGGAGAAGCTTTTGACGGTTTTTGGGACGGCTTCAAATCGTATTGGGGGAACACGCTTTCTAAATTGTTTCAAATTAAGAAAGGCACGGTTTCAAAGTGGCCAGATCATTTAGAAACAAGTTTACCAAGTCAGAAAGTTTTAAAACTGAAGATGCCGTCTAAATACAATGCGAAGTATGCGGCTTGGAAAACACACTTTGAGTCTCAATTTGTTTATTTTGATGAAACCGTAATGCTGCTGGGCTGGAGCCTGGGGGCTAATTTTATGGCTAAGTATTTAGCCGAAAACGACGTTCCTTTTAAAGTTAAGTCCGTTCATTTGGTGGCGGGTTGTTTTGGACTCGGTGGCGGCTTTAATCTGGCGGCGGATTTTCCGGCTCAGCTTGAAAAACATAACGTCCATTTATACCATTCAACCGATGACTTTGTAGTTGATTTTAAAGATTTTGAAAAATACAAACGGGCTTTACCAAAAGCACAAGCCTATAAATTTAATGATAGAAATCACTTTTTACAGCCAACATTTCCAGAACTTATAAAGCACCTTAAAGAATAACGCTTAGCTTTGTGTCGACGCTTTTTTGATTTATGTGGGTTAATGTATAAGGTTTAGTTTACATGAGTTTCCAAGAAGTAAGTAAGTTTATTAACCGCAATCAAGTTCACTCTTACAGCAAAGTGAAACGACACATTGTGATACATAAAGATGACTTCGAAAAAATTAAACATCGCTTTAAACCCACTAAAACCGTTTTTCACTGGTGGCGTCCGACGTGGCGTAGTACCGACAGATTCAGACATTGGCACGCCGTTAAGTTTGATGAGTTTGTAGAGCTGCATTGTGACTTTGGAAACTTTAACCGACACTACGTCTTAGGGTTTGCACATTTATTTATCGATGTTATCGCTTACATGAGCTGGTGTTTATTGCGGCACGGTAAACCGTGGCATAAGCGTGATTTTGCGCACTTGAAAAAAATTAAAACGCATCATCCCTTTCATTTGGCGAATGTATTTTCGGTTCGGGTAGGAACGTGTTTACTCGACTCTAAACTAAGTCCTAAGAAAAAAATAAACGTATGAGAATCATCAGTTGGAATGTTAATGGTTTACGAGCGGTAGAGCGTAAAGAAGCCTTAGGAGAGTTTTTAAACGAACACGCTCCTGATATTTTTTTGATGCAAGAAACCAAATCGAAGCCGGCGCAAGTAGAAGCACTAGAGACGGTTTATCCAGAGTATGAAAAATTTTATGTGTCGGCTGAAAAGGCGGGTTATTCTGGGGTGAGTATTTGGCTGAAGGATGATTTGCAAAAAGAATTCTCTGGATTTCAATTTATAGCCGGTATGCCCGACGATCCTGTGGCCGATGAAGGTAGAGTGGTTCGAATTGATTTTACGCTTAAAAACAAAGATTATAGCGTGCTGGGGGCATATTTTCCTAATGGAGGTAAGTCTGATGAGGCGTGGCAGCATAAACTTAAGTTTTACGAAGCTTGGTTGAATTATGTTAATTCAATTCGGGCTGCTGGTCGCCAAGTTATTTGGACCGGAGATGTGAATTGTGCGCATCAAGCGCTTGATTTGGCGCGCCCCAAAGATAACGACGGTAAAATTGGTTTTCATCCACAAGAGCGAGCTTGGCTTGATAAATGGCACGCTGATAATTGGGTAGATGTGTGGCGAGATTTAAATCCGACTAAAACGGATGTGTATTCGTGGTGGCATATGATAAGTCGTGCCCGCGGCCGTAATGTGGGTTGGAGAATTGATTACTTTTGGATTGATAAACCATTAATGGAAAAGGTGAGAAACATTGAATATTTAAACGATCAAATGGGCAGTGATCACTGTCCCGTTTTGTTGGATATAGAATAAAAAAAGCGCTTTAAAGCGCTTTTTTTATTTTAGATGTCACTTTCTTACTCGGTAACAATCGGTTGATCCTCAAGCGACGCTTCCTCCTCTTCCATTTCTAAATCTTCTTCTTCAAGATCTTCTTCCTCCTCTTCCTCATCATCTTCAACCTCAACCTCAACCTCTGGTTCTACTTCTGTAGTTTGGGCTTCAGTTTCGTCGTCGATTTCGGTAGTGGGCGTAGCCTCTTCTGGGGTGGTTTGGGTTTCTGGCTCTTCTTCCGTAATTTCTTCCTCTTCAATACTTGATTCGGTTTCTAGGCTTTCTTCTTCGTCCTCTTCAGCAAAGACTTCTGCGTCTAAGTTTTCTATCTCGCTTAAAAATTCGGCTTCTAGCTCTGCTAGTGGATCGATCTGTAAATCTTCGGCTAAGCCAATGAGCTTTGTTTGTAAGTATCCCAGTGACACTTGCTGAGTTGGTTTTAATTCAGCTAAGCGTTGAATTTTGCTTGATAGATGGTAAATGTATTCTACCTGTCTTTCGACTGGAGCGGTTGAACTGGTTAGTTTTTCTTCAAGGCTGGCAATCAAATTATCAATTTGCAGCTGGGTTTTAGGGGTAACCAAGTCTAAAGTGGCGCCGTCAGTGTCTAAGGTGACTGTCACATCATCAGCGTCATTTTGCTTCATAAGGTCAATAACCAAAGTGTATTCGTCGGTTAATTGTCCGGCGCTGTGTTCTAAAATTGGCCAGGGCGAAACAAATACGTACTTCATTTCAATACCCATCATACTAGCGGTTAAGCTCCCCATTTCATTTTCAGTAGTACCGGCGTCGATTTCATCATTAAATTCTTCAGTGGTAGTGTTTAAACGGTAAGTAACCGTGCCGTTAGCATTAATTTTAAGTCCGGTTGTGTCGAATTTTTTAAAGCTTAGAACACCCACGCCAGGGGCTGTGTCTTCACAACCGGTGAAGAAAAACGCCATTTCGCTCGGATTTTGTTCTATTTCGCTACACACCTCCATATCTTCATCGGTGGCTTCAGGCTCTATGGCGGCTAAGTCTTCAGCGTCCATAGTGAGCGCTTCAAGTTCTGCCAAGGTGTTATCGGCAATGGTAACAGGCGCTGGTTTCTGAAACTTTTCGGTTAAGGCGACACTGTCATCTTTGCCTTCAAACGAGGTAATGGTATTAACGGTAATTTCATTTCTGGCATCACTACAACTAATATCAACGGTTCTTTCGAGTGGGTAGGTTTCAACGATGGGTTCGTCGAAACTTGAAACTTGATAAAAAGCGAGCATCGCAGGGGCTTCACAACTTTCGGCTTTACGTTCTAGTGTTTGGACAGACACGATGTCTCCTGAAATTGTATCAATTTCTTCTACCGTAATATCAACGTTGCCGTCTGTTTTGCTGGCAGCACAACTGGTTTTTTTCTCAATTTGAAGCGTCGTTACAATTTTCTCAGGCCCCGTTAGGGCTTCTGCACCATATTTAGCGATTAAATCGGTATCGCTGCAACTCGCATAGGTTTCTACTACGTCTTCGGTGGGCACCTCGGTAAGCGTGCCAGCGCCTTCTATGTTAACACTTAAGCTCTCGGTCATATTTGTCATGCCGCTAACCATGCCACTCATATCTATTTTTGTATCAATGATGGAAGTTCCATCTAGATTTAAAGTTTCTTTGATTTCAATTTTATAACAACCACTTAAAAGCAGGCTTGAAACCATAACCGCTGTTAATTTTATGCCGAGACCGAGGCTGTTTGTAGCCATTTTGTATTTGTTTACGAGTTTGATAGTACACTAATACTCACTTTGGGTGCAAATTATTTGTTCAAGTTGAGCTTCTGTCAAAGGAGTTGACATTAAGTAATTATAGTTTAAATATTAACTTAACTCAAGTTAAAACGTATGACTCTCCATTTTTCTCGTAAAGACGCCCTTTTTTTCTCTGGTGATAACGAGCCATCCTTTGATGAGAATTTAGCCTCTTTAAAAGGCGAGATTAGATTACAGTTAGACAGCGCTGAGGCGGGTTGGGTGCAAGATATCCTCAACGATAATCCAAATCGGTTAATTCAGGGTGGCAAAAGTACATTAGGGCAAGCAGGGGTAGATTCATATATAGATTTGTTACAAGCCGAAGTGCGGGACGGTATTTTGTCGGCGCCCGCTAAACTTATAAACCATTCTCCTCACCAGTGGTTGGAAGTAGCTAAAAATACGCCCGTGGAACTTGGTAAAATAGGATTAACCAGTGAAAATCATGAACCCCTGAATAAAGCGGAAGTGATTGACTTAATTACGCAGGGACGGTTAAAAGTGCCGAAAGGTTATCGGCGGAATGAACTTATCACCGATGATGGCCAGTTACCCTTAAAACTAGTGCCGGGGGTTGAATGG
>Ga0307983_1000812_pt1 | contig 14849 bp, 17 predicted proteins | sample OrgLakmetagen991_FD_201845 | JGI IMG/M metagenome (GOLD analysis project Ga0307983, IMG submission 201845) | Saline water microbial communities from Organic Lake, Antarctica - #991 | ecosystem: Environmental > Aquatic > Non-marine Saline and Alkaline > Saline | place: Antarctica: Organic Lake...
CAGATCCACTCACCACAAATTCCACACTCCAATCCGTATGCGCCGCACCCGGAGCGGGAGAAGGATCATAATCCTCCGTGGCATCCGCATACGTAAACGATATGATCCCGCCTGTGGTATAGATCCTAAACTGCGTTACGCCACCTCCGTCGCCACTTGACGGTTCAATACCAATTATCCACCTATTCCCCGTTTTCTGAATCGACCCGTTAAACACATCCAAGTAGGTTAGAATCTCGTCTAAATCATTATAAAATTTGGCGGGTATTTTAGCGATAGGATCGCCGCTTTTCAAGGGCTGTTTTAGTAGATTGCCCATTACGTATCCAAGGTCCAGGCACCGACCGTTTTTATGTTCATTTTGACGACGTATTCCCCCAGAACACGATTCACCTCGCTGTATGTAACGCTCCTATTTGTCGCAGTCAGATCGTTTGTGACTCTGCTATCCATTGCAACCGCTGCGTCTTTCGTAACTGCAATCCATTCATAATTTTGCTCCGTTACTTGCCTCTTGTAACTTGCCCACGGCAAAATAAAAAGATCCCTGATGCTCGACCCATCAACGAGATTGGCATTTTCAAATACGGGTGCTGTGCCGTTCCACATCCATGATGTATCTCGTAAGCTCATTTTACCACCAGTAATTTTTCAAGGTTTGATTTGATAGAAGCAGTGTTAACTTCATTTTGCACAATAGCTTTTGAGATAGTGTCTGTAAATGCAATTTTGACAGTCCCGCCTTTTACTTTTGACAGGGATTCTGCGAGCTTCGTCATTTTGTCAATGTCACCACTCTCTAGACCCAGAGACAAATCAGGGAGCGTTACCCCGTCAAGACCTGCGCTTAGGGACCGCATCGCAGCTGTGAATTTTTTGACCTCAAACCCGCTTAGTTTCGATAACTTAATATCTCCCAAATCCTTCAGGCTTCCGATATTTACATAAGGTATGTCTTTCAGTCCATCTGCTAGCATTTTTATTGAGTGGACAAATTTAGCGACGGCGGTTCCGCTAATCCTTGATATTTTTATTTTGCCAAGATCTTTGAGCCATGCCAAACTCTTCACTTCAGGGATGTCTTTTAATCCGTTTGCAAGCCGTTTTACGCTTTTTACAAATTTCTCAATCTCGAAGTCTGTGGCAAAGGTTTTGCCAAGCTCCGTTGCGTTTTCGGTTGCCGCCTCTATTGCGTCTCCCAAGTCGTATGTCGCGGCTGTGATAACGTCGGTTGCTTTTACCACTTCTTCCGCGTCTGATTTTTCACCTTCTAGGGATTTTTTACGCGCTTCCTCTTCTGCTTTAGCCCTTTCGTATGCTTTTATTTTCAGGTCAACATAAAGTTTGTCATTGATCGCTTTGATCTTGTCAGCAGTTTCTTTATCGCGAGCTATTATTTTATCATAGGCTTTTTCTAGTGCTTTTGAGCTTTCTGCCATGGATTTATCGGCCTCGGCAAGACCGTCTTGCAAGCCCTTAAATTCCAGACGTTCGGCAGTTGACCCTTTTATATCATCGACCATGTTAAAAAAAACGGCCGCTGCATTATACGCAACGTTTTCGACAGTAGTTTTGACACTCGAAAAAGCGTTTATAATCGCGACACGCATTTGGTCAAAAGCGTAAAAAGCGTTTTCGCCAACGGAATCGGCAAATCCCTGAAAGAGGTCTTTTGCGTTCTGCATTTTGGTTGCAAAATCAACTACAAATATTTTTGTTTTCGCAATGAGTCTTTCAATCCCACCGCTTGCCGCCCACTCAGCAAAATTTGCGGTAAGCTCTTTTACTTTCTTGGAAAGTAAAGCCAACTCATCACCGACGGATGAACTGGTTGATATACCCTCTCCCAAAGCCTCCCACGCATCGCCGACGCGGCCCTTAAGTTCGTTCCACCTGCCAGCGGTCGTTTTAAGTTCGTCTGTTTGTTGCTGATATCCTCTAGTGACAAGGTCTTGAAAAATCGCCAGTTTTTCGCTCTCATCTTTGGTTTCCCTGAGTGCCGGGATATACCGATTTAGCATATCATAGTTTCCCTGCACCGCCAAGGCTGCTGCCCTTGTCGCAGCTTCCTCACCCATTCCAGCTTTCTGAAGCGCGATTGTTGCTTTTGTCGCCTCCTCCATTTTATCAGGCCCGACCCCCAACGTATTAAGCAGCGCCATATTTGCAAGCGTTGCCTCATCCGCGACACCTGTTTGGTCTTGGATGGCGGAGGCGAGTGCTTTATACTTTGGAAGGAGAGCGTCTGCATTTTGACCGTTCGCCCTTAGTGCCGCGCCCAGTTGCGCCTCGGCTTTTTCCTGCTTTGCGTATGCCATTAAGGCTTTAGTGGCTATTCCAACGACCGCCCCGCCTAAAACTAAGACGCCTCTGGAAATAAGTTTAAACGCGCCACCTACAGATTTACCGATCCGCTTTGCTGTATCTCCAAACTTTTTGAGAGATGCGCCGGCTTTCGATAACCCTGCGGATACCTTATTTTTAGCCTGGATTACAATATCTACGGCAGCCATTATTGACCCCTTTTGATTTCGATTATTGCAAGGCCCAAGGCTCGTTCCGCTTCAATGTATTCAACTTTCATGGATGCCGATGCTTCAGATTTTATCGCGTTTAAAGTTCTGATTTGCTCATTAACATACTTGATACTGACCCGTGATTTCCATATTTCAGGCTCGATCCCAGTTTCCGCAACCAGAAAAGCAATGACTTCATCCATGTCGGTTTCTTCCGTGTCTTCGACCTTCCCTTCTTCGTCTCCATTTAGTTCGCTTATGGCAATTACGATTTCATTGAGGGTACAAGAAAGCCCACTTTTGAATTGCTTCAAAGCGGAATAGGATGAATCCAAATCGTACAGGCCGCCAAAGGCATCCAGATCCCGCGCGTGCGTGTGCGCGTAGATTAAAGCAAAAACTAAAGAGTCAGTCTTTAAGTTTTCGCAAGCCCATTGATACCACTCCCCGGCCTGTATTGTCATAGGCCAGAGGGTCAAACCGTTCACCCTACTCGGTTGGCCCGTCGCTGTTACCTTCTGGATCTTTGGACACTCGACCCTCTCCGCCAGGATGTGCAGTTTCGCCACCTGTTCCCACGTCGGATTTACTCCCTCGCTTTGCAGGTTTTCGAGTTCCATCTGTGCTAGGCTGTTTAACCATATCTTCTCGGATGGTTTCGGTGAGTCCATGTTTGTCAATTCTCGTTATGTATTTCATTCGTTTTTCGAAATATTTTTGAACAATGTTGCGGTTCCGGTTGCGTAATTGGTATTGCCTTCTGATTTCGAAGGCCCGTTAAGCAATGTCCATCCGGTGTCAGCGACTCCACCGGGTACGCCCGTAACACCTACAAGCGTATGAGTTGATTGGAGTCGGCCCTTACCAACATCCAACGCTAATTCCTGACCTATGCTGTCCAAAGTACGTGAGGGTTCGACGGAAAAAGTAAGCCCTGAAGCGGTTAAACGGGTGGCCGTGTCTTTCGTAAATCCAAATTTACGCGCTCCTTTTCCCCCGTTAAAAGTGATAGATGGATCATATTTTGCGACAACGGAGTCGGTTGAAATAGTTTTTTGAGACGTGAAAGAAACGGTTGCAGCTTGCTGATTATTTGCAGTCCCGACCGAGGCCCCCGTGATGACGGATCCGTTTATAACCTTCCCGCCTCGAAAGTCTTTTGAAGTGGTCGTGTCAAAAAACTTGATTTCTACGTTTTTCGCGCAAACGTAATTATGCGTCAAAGGCTGACCGTAAGTCGTATCGTAAAGCGTGGTTGCAACCACGTCGGAATTGCTGTCTTGTGCCGTCGCTTCCTGCGCGTTTTTGGGTGTGCTCTCTACGCCTTGCAGGGATATTCCCAAAGCCGCGTCTGCAAATCCTAAGATGTCGCTGTCAATTCCGAAACTCATAATGTGTTCTCCGTGGTTATTGTTTCAGATTCCGGCACATTTTCGATAGTGTCAATTTGTTTTTGACCCTCCTTGCAAAGTGCGCTTCCGATTTCTTCCCTCAATCCCCTTAAGCCGTCGTCGTTTTCGTGCTCTGCCATAAACTCGGTTGCAGTGCCTCCGAATTTTATTCCCCTGTCTATTCCTTTTCCGATCCAGAATGCCCAGCTATGCCTTTGCTGACAGTGAGAGGGGTCGGAAGTGTCGATGCCGTATGAAATGATCTCTTCAATCTCGTTGCCGTTATCATGCTCATACAGGGCAAGTGCCAGCATTAAAGACGGTGATCCAAGAAAATAATTAGTCTTCATAGACCGGAAAAGATCCATGTGAGGAAATCGGCTCTGCCTCTCGATTACAGGGAGTTGCATTGAGGTGTAAACATCGCAATTCAGTTGATTAAGTTTTGAAAAGTGACATTCTGAATGACCGGGGTTCCACGTTTTCAGATATTCATATTTGTGTAACTCAAAGATTCTATCTATTTTAAGATTAGAATTTTCGTAGAATTGATAGCCGTTATTTAAAGTCCAGACCTCATACCCTTCGACGTATCGCCACATGTCGAGCTTACGTTCAAAAGCCGTGGCGCCCATTCCTAGAATTGCTATTTTTCTACTCATGATTAAACCTCGATAGTTGCCAGCATTTGCATATCCACGGCCCAAACTCTTTGCTCTCCGCCCCCGGTGTCTTGGTCATTGTCTCGTTTTACACCGGCCCTCTGAATTGTTGGCGCGTTCGAAATCTGTAGTCTTTGGATTCCGTCAATGTCTGCGTCATCAAAAGGTAGTAATCCCCATAAAAGAGACACGTTGTCGAGAGCCTTTTCCCGGCTTCCATAGACTCCCATAAATCGTACATTCATTTCGATAGCGAAATAAGCTTCATCGCTGGCAACCTGAATTGGCTCACCCCCGTCTCCCATTGCGATTGCAAATATGTTAGGGGTTGCACCTTCGGTAAAGGCAGGAAGCTCTCCTTGATAACCTGTCGAATCGGTAAGCACTTCTGCAAACTTTGTCATGATCTCGGTTTCGATTGTATATAGGTCCATAATATTTTACCTTATTTCGTGTCATTAAATCGCTTTACGATCTCTTCTTTACGCTTTTTCGATTGTCGCATCAAGTCTTTTTGGCGAGTGCGTCCGGTTGCGGCAATAAATGACGGCGTTATATAATCGCTTGCATAAGGCGTATTATTTGTGCTTTTAATGCTACCGCTTGCAAAGCTTGTCATATTATCCGTGTAGGTTCCCGTTTTAGCCTTTGCGTTTAAGTTGCTTATCCATGCAGGGATTCGCCCGTTTCCGCCTCTTGTCGCTGCCATTAACTGATTCAAAGGCGCTATCCACCCAGCCTTGAGCTTACCTATATGGCTTTGCTTATACCGTATGTATTTTTTAATCTGACTCTCTTTCGCGTAAACCTTTCTGACCACGAGTCGCCCGCTTTTTTTGTACGGCCTTTGCTTACCTACCCGCTTATTTGACTTCGTCCGACGGCGGTTATGCTCCGCTTCCATTTGACCTTGCGACCATGCCCGACCGTCTTTCTCGGCAGCCCATAAAGCCCCGTTGGTAGAGTTAATATAATAAACACCATTGTTTTCACCGGATAACCATTCGAGTTTATCATCTGCAAAAACCTCCCTAATGTCTGAGGCAACCGCCGCTTTCTGTACTCGCTTTTGTTGCGCCAAACTTGTTCCCGGTCCGCCCGCCGCTTTTTTGATAACGTCAATTACCCACAGCCTCATTTGATCCTGGCAGAGGAATTTGGTATCAATTCCCCAATCTGTCGCGAGCTTTTGAATCTTGGCTTGTGCCCCTTTTAAGTTCTGAATGTCGATTGAAAAATCTTCGGACATTACATCCTCTTCATTGTGAGCCTTATCGTGTCGGTTAAAGCATCGGTTTCCGTATCATCCACATACATCTTAATCCCGTCCAAAGTGACGGTTGCCTTCGCTGGCGGGATCGTTCCTCGAAAGTCTGAAATAGCCGCAAGGACATCTTTCATTTTCGGATTATAGTTTCCATCCGGTTCGACCAAAACTTCGGCCTGTATATCCGAGGCCACGCATTTAATCTTTAGATTTCCATACAAAAGAACGCTAGGGAAATCCCTAGCGAGTCCTTTCAAATCATCTTTGAAGTTTGCCAACATAAGTTTTGCCCTCCCTATTTCTAGGGAGAGCTTATTTAGTTTTTTTTATCCAAGGATGGTAGTGACGAAGTCTGGTTTCCAGACCTTCGCGCCGTAGACGCAATTGATTTCCATCAAGTTCATTTTGTAACCCTTGTACAGGTTTACATCAAAAACGAGAGGGCTCATGTCGTCTGCGATTACAATCCGGTCAGTAGCTGCGTCGCCACCTTCAGGAACTGCGTAAGGACGCAAAGCAAGCTCTACGGCGTCACGGCGGAATGCGCTGTTAGCGGTGTAACTTGCGCCAATGGTTGCCGCAACGTTGTTCGCAAGGGTCTGGCGTAAGCCAGGAGCTTGCAAGACGATGTCTCCATCGCCGTCACCTGCGAATCCAGTTTTGACGATGTACTTGTTTGCATCGCCTTCAAAGGTAATTACGTCGCCCGCAACAATAGTTCCGGTCCCTGTATCAACATGGATCGTGGTGTCGCCAACGGCATAACCTGCGGTCAAATCGGACAAGTAACCTGCCCCGGTTCCTTTCGTGTGACTTTGCACCTGAGCGGATTCGCCGATTCCCATGCCTGACAAATTAAGCAAGGTTCCGTTTCGTAGCATTGCATCCGATCCAGCCTCATTTGCTTTGAAAAGGTTTGAGAGATTGCGGAAGTTCACGCCGGCAGTCGTATCAATTACCGCGCGTAACTCTTCGCTTCCGGCTCCGTTATCAACGAGGATCTTGCGAGCGTCATTGATTATAGCGTGAGTAGACCCAAATGGAGCTGTCCCAGCGGTTCCGGTTGCCCGTGACCCACCAAGCAGTACCTTCAAAGCTACCTTTGATTCGACTTTATTCACAAGTGCGCGAATGGCCTGAGCAAACATCTGATCAATAGCGGTCTGATATTGGCCGAGGTTATTCAGCTTGCGAGCATTTTCACCAGTGATCGGAATGCGAACATTCGCGACGCTATCAAGTGACATCTGTTCAACTCCGATCGTTTGGGAATTCCCTTCAGGAATAGCCATTGCCGGGGTCAAACTTTCATTCACGGTTGGAGCTTCAGTCACGATGGAATTGACTGTCCCATTGATACTGACTTCGTCGGTATCGCTGTTTGTCAATACGGCGGGCAAAAAGCCTACCAATTCGCGGGCAACGGTATCGCGTGCCCGATAAATGTTTTCCGCAAGTGCGGTCAATGTTAAACTAGCCATAATAATTCTCCTGTTTGTTAGTCGGCGATTTTACCGCCTTCGCGGATAAATTTGTTTTGTTCTAAAGGACTCAAGTCCTTAAATTTTTCGGATTGCATTTTAAGCTTTAGCTCTTGTTCATTCGCTTCGAGGTCAATGATTTTCGCATTAGCTACGGCGGGGATCATTGAGGCGTCGATGTTTGCCGGATTCTGCACTGCAAGGGTCAGCCTTTTAATTTCTAAAGCAGAGGCTTCGAGGCTTGCGTTCGTTTCCGTATGTTTCTCTGTCAGCTCTGCAATGGATGCTTCCAAGGTTGCTTTTTCAGCGGTAAAGGCTTCTACCTTGGCCATCAAATCAGCATTGGCGGATTCTGCAGTAACTAGTTCAGCCTTGCCCGATTCTATTTCCGCTTGTAGGGATGCAACCTGTTCAGCCGATTCAGCCTTAGCCGATTCAATTTCCGCTTTTAGCGAGGCAACCTGTTCAGCTGATTCAGTTTTGGCAGATTGGATTTCAGCGGTTAGGCTGTCCCTCTGATCTTTAATTTCTTTGCGTGTTAGTACTTTGCTCATAATGTTTATCCTGCTATTTCTGCGGCTTCGTAAATTGCGTCTGCGAGTGTTCCGATTTCGTCAATCAATAGTCCTGCTTTTGCTTCAGCTCCGAATACTGTTTGACCTTCCATTAATGATTCCGGCACATTTCCGCGTCGGTCAACAACAAAATTTTTGAATGATGTTGCGAGGGTATCCACATTGTCCTCTAAAAGCTCTCGTTGTTCATCGGTGACGGGTATGCCCGGAAATAACATGCCTTTGTATTTACCGCTCGCAATCATTTCAGTTTTAAGGCCGAGCATTTTCATTCTTTTCGAAACATCTGTCCATGTCATTAAGGTTCCGATGCACCCGATTTGACTTGATCCGCTTACGAAAACAGAGCTTGCGGAACATGCAAGATAATACCCTGCGCTTGCGACCAAGCTGTCCGAATAAGCCACGACGGGTTTAGTCGATTCCGTGATTCTTACGGCTGTCTCGTGCAGTCCGGTAACCATCCCACCGGGGGAGTTGATGTCCAAAACGATTGAGCTTACACTTTCATCGTTTTCAGCTTTTGAAATTGCCTCTTGAATGTCGGAATAATCGACAGCACCCATGCACGCCTTTTCAAAGCCCGATAGCCTGTGCCCTAAAACGCCGTCGATTGAAATTACTGCAACGCCGTTTACGATGTCATATTCCTGTGGCACTTTGTATTCAAATTCTTCCCCCATGATCTTAACCGTTTTAGCGTCAAAACCATTATCTAGATGGCGCTGGAACACCTCGTGGAAGGTCTGATAAGTTGCGGGCATGATTGCCCACGGTTTGCAATAAAGCTCTCGTGATGCGCGTTCAAGTCTCATAGGTTTTCTCCGTTCGTATCGTCATTTATTCCTGTCGAGTTACTTGATATACTCGTATTTTTCGCAAGTAATCCCCCTGCGTATTCGTTCAGCGACATTCCGAGTTCTTTCGCGTCTGCTTGTAACCGCTTCATAGCTGTCTTGTGATTTTGATATAAATCTTCAGACGTTGTTCCCTGTTCATCTGCCCAGTCGTCGGGTCCGCTTGTAAAGTTTTGGAATGACGCTTGCCGCCCGGCCTCTTCTTTCTGTTGGTCAAGTTGCGGAAAATATGGCTTGGTCCATTCTGCTCGGTTAAACAGGGACACGCCACGCTTGTCGATTGGCGGGGCTGGGATATGTCCGCCTCTGATACCCTGAGCAATTATGATGTTGTAAGCCCGCTGGGTAAATACGTCTCTCCGGTTTACCCAAAGTTCATTTATGAAGATTTTAAGCGCGGCTTGAGCTCCCTTATTTGCGCTAAAAGATCCGTCGTATAAAGACATCAAAACCTTATAGGGGATACCCGCACCGCTCGAAATTATCTTCTGATCGTGCTCCATCAACGGCACATATTGAGCGTTGGGGCTGTCAGCATTTGCAAAGGTAAAGTCATCTTTCGGGGATCCACTTGTTTTGAATCTCATTCCCCAATCGGCCTTTTCGTAAGTCGTGGTCGTTCCGTCTTCGTTCGTGATGCTGGACCCGGGGGCTTTTTTACGCGACCCCGCACGCTCGATCGAAAGTATCATTGCCTCGTTTTTGACTTTCTGCTTAGTCGCGTCGTGGATCTCTTCTTGATCGCGCAAGTTATCAATCACACCGTGCAGACGCGGCACGCCTCTAAGCTGCGACGCTCTCCAATACCAAGGGCAGAAAATGACGCTTGCAATGTTGTAGCGTGTAAATTTATTCGATGAATACCCCGTATTATCGTCATAATCACAGACATAGATATGCGTGATCCGCCCGTTTTCATCAAACCTGAAACCGTTCCGGATGTTGTCAGCTGCCCTCATTCCGGTTGGGGTGCGGATCTGCATTCCTTCGACCGTCAAAAATCCGTCACCCGTCCAGACGTAAGCCAGATCGCCTTGCACAAATTGCAACGTGATGAACATATCTTGCAGTGTTCCAAAGGTTACCCCAGGCCGTCTCTGGTAATCCGCACGAGGCCACCAGTACCCATTGAAATAATCAGTTGCGGCTTCGTCATACTCTTTCGCGTAGGCAATATCTTCAGCAGACCGGCCTTCTTTTTCGAGAATCGCCATCGTGGACGCGCGGGGTTGTGAGGGCCTGCAATAACGTCGAGCCGTCTCTACGATTGAGCGGGCTATAGGGTTGTTTCGATAAAGGTCCATTGCCTCAAGCCGCATTGCGTCGTAGCCGTGGCTACCCGTTGCCGTCTCTTCTGTGGACCGCCTTGATCGCCCGAAGGCGGCGGATTTACGTTTCCGGCTGTCTGGATCTCCGCTGGAATAAGCTGATCCACCCATTGACCAGCTTTCGATAACGCCTAAATCATTTCTCGCAATTTGCCTTTTCAGTGCCCATCCTGGCGCGACGGCCTGAATCGCTTTATCGAACTTGTTCAGCTCTGCTTTTTTTTGTGCGGTCATGAAATTATGCCCCCGTTATCGACGTATGTCACCCCAGCGTCGGCTGTGCCTAAGTAACCCTCTAAGTCCGCTATGGCTTGATTTCTTGCGGTTCTTGCAGACTCGATGCTACGCTTTGTAATCGTTCGGCCTGTCGTGGAGTAGTTTGTCGCGGTTGCCTCTAGGATTTCCTGATAAGCCGTCTCTGCCATCTGCCATGAATCTATTGCGACATTTGCCTTTGCCGCGTCAAGCACATCAGTTAGCAGGTCGATTCGAGCCTGATAAATGTTTTTCAGTGGAATTATTTTGTCGGATACAGGCATTTAGTAAATGATTCCGGCACATTTTCTACTAGGTCAACAAAAAACCCCGCTGATTCAGCGGGGTAAAAGCAGGAAAAGAAAAAAACAACAAACCTGCTTTTTAGATTGTTAATGCCTCGACTGCCCGCATGTGCCACAATTCCAACGCTTGAATCCGCTGGTAAGGCCAATCAGGATCCACATTACCAGCCAAGCTCCGCAAGTGATGATTGACAAGATTAAGTGTAAGATGTGGTTCGTTCCGTTTTTGACGTGCAGGGTTTTACGCTGGCAGGTTTTACATTTGAGGCGTTTCTTTATTTCTGACATTTCATTTCTACTTTTTGTTTTTCTAAAGCATCATATCCCAGCGTGCAAGGACAATCTGCATCGCCTCGCAGTCAAATAAATGGTCGTCTTTGTGCTTGCTGACCCATTCACCGTCTAGCTTTCGGGTTGATAGGATTTGCCGAAAGTAGTAAGCTTTTTCCTTTTCCGCATTTGTCCAGTCATTCGGTATTCGCCAATCTTCCCCGCTGTCGATGCAATCTATAAGCCACGATCGAAAAGTATCCGCTGACCATGTTATTTCTAAAAATGGATTAGTTCCCCCTCCGGTTGACCGGCCTTCTGTCGCGTCTCTAGCGGTCCACTGCATAGCAACGGATTTAAGCGTGTCTGACCCACGCAAGGCAATGACCCTTGATTCTTTCGGGTCTGTGTCGGTATATTCCGCGCAATAGTCGGCGACATCTGATTGCCTCAAGGCATACCCGATGTCGATGCCTACAAGCGATGGTTCGAATCGGCCTATGGTTTCATCGAAGTCCGGAAAGCCTGGGGAATTCCCGCACTCCAACAAAGCAGAATGTGCTTTCTTTCGGTCTTGGTCAAATGCCCATTCACGAGCCAGCCACCAGATATGGAGTTTCTGCACGTCCGCCGTGACGTAGTTTCCGCTTACCCATTTGCCGGGAGAAAAGACCTGCCCGAATTTGTAATCACTCTGGCAATGGGTCAGCTTTTCTTCGGTCGCACTCGCTTCGTTTTCTCTGTGTGCCTCTGCCCAATATTCAGCAAAGTAAGTTCGTAGCGTGTTTCGGTTTCTGTCCTTCGGCTTTGCGGAAGTATTTATCCTGTACTTGGCAGAAATAAACCGCTTTGCAATCGAGCCAAAAGAGCAATCAGCAAAGGGTATCATCAATGCTACGTGACGACGGCCCCGCCTGGTTCCGGTGTCTTTATATTTCCAATATCCTTTCCGGTTGTAGTCCATTCTCTCTGATTCTTGGATGATCGTCCCGTTCGGCGTTTGATAATGTGCGGAAGATTCGACCTCTTCAAGATCCCACTTGTCCCCGCCCTTTGCAGCTTGAGCCCATTTAACCCCGTCATGGGTCCACTTAAATTCCCCGCCCGCTGGGTCAGGCATATACCATTCGCCTTTGTCTGATTCTTCGTAAAGTTTTAACATTGGATCCTCGTCGGGATTGCCGCGCCGGGTCGGGTCAATGGACCCGCCCCAAATAATATGATGAAAAGGGTAAGCGGCGCAACGCCTCCGAACCATGTCCACGCCAAACTCATTCCAGAGACTGACTTCATCCGCATAAATCCTAGCCCAGCCGTCTTGCTTTGTCGCTGTCCCTGAGCTTGCCCACGTAGCGCGGAAATCCATTGCAGGAAACTGGATGTCTTGCCTGACGACTTTCGCGCCCTTGAATTGCTTTTCCGTTTCCTTTGCCAGTGACATCCCCCTGATTACGCGGCGGTCAAGGAAGCCCTTCGCAAGTTCCATCTCTCCGGTTATGTACAGCGTTGGCTCTGGATTGCGGGCAACGGTGTAGCGTAAATCTGTGAGGATTAGATTCTCACTGAATCCCGCACGGCTGCATTTGAGTTCTACCTGTTCCCTAACGTTTCGATCTTGTGCATCCTCTAAAGCGTCTTTCCATGATGGTATCAAGTCAGAACTGAAATCATCCTTGTAAGGCGTGTCATAGTTTTCAGCTCTGGAATAATCAATATTATCTTCTGCCCACTTCCATGATTCTACAGGCGGAACCCATACGTGCTCTGATTGGAATGTCTCAAATCTTTTATCTATTAAAAGCATCTTCGACAGCCTTCATATATTTTTTGTAAGCCTTCTCAAATACCTCTGCATGTTCTGGGTATGTGCTAGATTCATTTTCAGACCAAGCCCTTATTACTCCTATCAGCTTTTGCGCAATTTGTAGGTCAGTAGATTCTACCTCTTGCCTTTGTATCAATTCTCCTTCAAGTTCCATCCGCCTATTCCGTAAAATGAAAACCTTTTCCTGTAACTCTTCTCTCTTTAAGTCTGCGTTTGGTCCGCTTGCCGCTTTGCTTTGTCTCTCTAAGATTTGCGCTAAGATGTCATTTACATCCCATCCTTTAGATTTAGACTTTTGCGCCCTTAGTTTATTGATCCAGTCGTATGACTTTCGTTCTGATATTTCACACTTCCGCTTTATTATCCCCAGCATCGTTTTATCTACTTTCGTAAATGCAGGATAATCATTCTCCATTTCTGGAATATCTACGCCGTCTTCTTTCAGCTCTTCCATCTGCTTCATTTCAGAGGTGGACAGCGGCTTTCCCCCTTTAAGCTTCTCCGTAATGTTTCGGATCTGAACTTTTGTAATCTTGTCAAACTCTTCCGATGTAATCTTAATGCTCATGTTTTTTATATTTTAATGATGTTGGCAAGGGTCGCGTTCTTAATCCGGTATGCGTCTTTGTGGGTGAGTTTCTTTTCTTTAACTGATTTTTTTTGAACTTTCTAAAATTAACTTGGTGCTGCCATCGCCCCCACCTCTTAGATATTTTTACAATGTCAGGATGCTGTTTTTGCAGGTGCTGAGCCATCGCAAGCCGTCCGTCAAACTCAGCATCTTGTCGGTAGAGCTCATCGGTGTTTCCTCCGCTCATTGTCATAGTCGCCTGTTTGTCGCACATGTATATGTTAAAAAGCATTGTACAAAACCCAGCCTTTAGATACCGGATCGAAAGATCCGTGTCCTCATTATATCTACCTCTCCAATCAAACCCCTGAGTTCGATTACATAGGAGAATACAAGAATAGATCCTCGTGTTCAGCGTGACTGGTAGCTTGGCGGCCCCTTTTGCTGTTGAACTTTCGGATACCATAAAGCCTGTGTATTGCATCCCCGCCATAGGGACGTTTGTAAAGCGATCTACAAATTTCTCAATGTTGGCAAATGGTTCTCCGTCATCACACTTCACCCTTTTCTTATTTACGAGTTTTCTAAACCCAGAAATGTTATCGTCAAGAATCCAATGACGACGCGCTCCAGATTTTCTTGCATGATTAAAAACCCAGTTTCGCGCAGGTATCCCACCTTGGTTCAAATTTGAAAATGGCAAGACTAAAATTTTGTTTGCAGAAATCACAGCCGCGTAGTCGTCATATTCTTGCGGTTCGATGACTATTTTGTAATCAACCCCCATGTATTCAAGCGCCTTTGAGGTTTTACGTGTGGCCGACCTACCTTTCGAAATTATATAGATGGGATATTTAGGATTCATTTTGGAGTGCTTGGGAACCAAATAAATTTTGCTTTGTCAGAAAACTTTACTCCAGTCATTTTTGAAAAATCCACCCGTGCTCCCATTGTCAAAAAATGAACTATAACAGTACCTCCCTCGCCTTTTGGTGATCCGTCGTAGTCTGGCATGTCCGATTCTGCGTACTCTGATTCTAGATCAGCAGGGTATGGTGGGTCTAGCAAGTCTTCGATGTAGCTATCATCAAAACCCGCAAGCGTTAAATCAATTTCATCCGTAAGTGACATTATTTCTATTTTCAGCATTTCACTATCCCACCCGCCCCCAATTTCTGCCAGCTTGTTATCTGCTAGGATATACGCCTTGCGCTGGATCTCTGTGAGGTGATCCAAAATAATGCAGGGCACTTTATCAAGACCCATTTTTTGAGCCGCCAAGACTCGACAATGCCCTGCTATGATTCCGTTATCAGAACCCACTAGAATAGGATTGTTGAATCCAAATTCTTTTATGCTTCCTGCGATTGCAGAAACTTGTCGCTCATCATGCTTCTTTGCATTTCTGGCGTATGGGATAAGGTCGGCTGTTTTTATTTCTATAAGCTTGTTTTTCATTTTTTATTACTGATTGGTTTTTTAAATTTTATTTGACTGACCTTAGATATTTTAGATCTTGGTTAAAAAATGCCAAAGTGCCCGAGCC
>Ga0307983_1000813_pt1 | contig 14833 bp, 18 predicted proteins | sample OrgLakmetagen991_FD_201845 | JGI IMG/M metagenome (GOLD analysis project Ga0307983, IMG submission 201845) | Saline water microbial communities from Organic Lake, Antarctica - #991 | ecosystem: Environmental > Aquatic > Non-marine Saline and Alkaline > Saline | place: Antarctica: Organic Lake...
CGCCAGAGCCGCCCAATAGAGCATCTGTGGTGTGATCCTCTGTCAAAGAAGCCTGCAGGAGAGCATCTGTGGTGTGATCCTCTGTGAATGTGGCCTTGAGGAGGGCATCTGTGGTATGATCCTCTGTCAAAGAGGCTTGGAGTAGGGCATCTGTAGTCTGGAAAACTGTTCCGGAGCTACCCAATAAAGCATCTGTGGTATGATCTTCGGTCTCTAAAGTCGAAGCGACAAGCAGTGCGTCTGTGCTATGCGTTAAGAAAACAGCTGGTTCACGCAACTTGAAGACTAATGATTGAGCAGCTTCGAGAGTTGTTCTCACTGCGTAGTTCTGTGTTCCAGCAGCTAACGCTTCATCGCCTCTAATTACAGTAGCGAAAATGTAATTATCAGCAACCGTTGGCTCATTTACCGAACTTGGGCTAGTCCCATTGTTAATAGCAAGCCCAAGTTCGGACCTGATTTGGGCTCCTGGTGTGTCCTCAAAGACCATGTGAGCGACATTACGCACCGCAACATTAGTATCGCTATGAGTCTGGTTTGTCGCATTTGTTTCAAACCAATTACCCTCAATCGCATTCTTGCGAATAGCAACCAATGCTCCTCGTAAAGCTGCCAAGCCAAGATTAACCCTAATTTCTAGAGTCACAGTCTGTGGCCCAGCTTCCAGAAGTTGTGGCGGCATCAATACTGATGTCAGCCTTTGTTCCGGTGGGTTCGTTGAACTCGTAAAGTAATCCTTAATCGTTGGTCCTACAACAATACCATTTACTTTGATTCTGGCCTCAATATTAACGCCGTTGTTGTAATAATAACCACCAGCTACTTGACCCGAACTATACCCAACATAGGGGTTCCCCATAAGAATCCATTCTTCACAACCCCCTTCAGCCACGTTGATAGTACAAAGAGTTTCCCAAATGCTATTGCCCGCAGCACTTACGACATTTCCGGTGTCGAAATAATAGCTATCAGGGGCTACCGAATCAATATCGAAGATCATGTATCCAGCATGATCACAAACTGGAGCCGTTAAATTGTCGTAGTTTGTTGCTTCGAGAATCACAGAATTATTATTCTGCGTAGCAAACTGGTGTTCCCCGAACCAGAAATATTGCATATCAGTAGTTAATATCTTTTTCTGTTCGCTCTTATTTAAGATATTCCCATCAGCATCGACGAGTCTACGTCCTAACTTGTCGCCAGATTGACCATTATCCGCAGCCCAAGCATTATACAATATAAAGCATGTTTTTGTTGGATTTGATAAAATCGGGTTGACTGGGAATGAGTTCGGGAATTCAACCCATGTTCCCAACGCACCAAGGGCCGGAGCTACGCTAGGAACATTCGCTTGATTGTCTGTTTCGCCTATCGGCGGCTCGGGAAGAGGAAGAATACCACCAGGTGCAGAGTCCTGGCTACTGAAATACAGAACACTATGAGCAACGTTTAATACGCTACCGCCATCTGTTCTTCTGAACGTATGCAAAGCATTGCTTAATGCGTTATCAGTCCTGAAATCGTGATTGATAATATCATGGTCGGCAAATTGCATTAATTCATTATTGTTACCACTTGGCGTGATCTGTGTTCCGTCTGTGAATAATGCTGCATCGACATCATCATTAAACCAAAGCGTCTGAAATGACGTGGTTCGATTGATAGTGGTTTTGGTTGTGTCATTTGTCGTATTCGAATTTGATACAAAATCTGCATCAAAGGCATCTTCTTTAAACAACATCATAGAACCAGAAATATCGCTGGTTCCCTGATCGGTTGACACCTGAATATCAACAACATGTGTTCCAGTTAGCGACAATCTCTCAAAAATCTGACCGGGGCGAACATCCTGAACGTCTTCGAAATTATGTCTTGGAATGACTGAACTGACAACTATACCATCGACTCGAACTCGCATGCGGAAATCTGAAGTAATGGTAGCAGCTGGGCTAATGGTACCGCTGACGTAGTCGGCACGCAAGGCCCCCATTAAGATCCAATCATCAGTATCAGAATTGATAGTAGTAGACAGCAATGTCTGCCACTGAGTATTATCAGCAGTAATTGCCGAAGCTTCTACAAGATTCTCATAATTATAGATATCCAAGGCCATGCTGTCTTTCTTGATCAGCAAGTATCTGAAATGGTTAACCCTTGAACTATCTTCATCGACATCAAGTGATCGATGTTGTAGGGTGATTGGAAGAGTCGTTGTTCCTTGTGAGATCTCGAAGACAGCCATGCAACTGTTTCGAGCTGTGGTCCCGGTTTCTTGGCGGAATCTAGAATTGTCGATAACTGCAGCATTATAAAGAAGCTGCGACTCGACAATTTCAACACCAGATCCAGCTTGTTGCGTCCAACTAACGATACAGATATAATCGTTGCTGACCTCGAATTCCGTAGCCGGGATAGTAAAGCCGGTTTGAAATGCTGTTGAAAACGTTGTGTTCGAAGTGTTGCTTTGTCCGCCGACTGCGAAAGGCATACAGGGGGTAGTGTTGAGTGCCGTTTCGATGAACCAACCGCCCCATGATCCTACTGGAGCTATTCCACCAGGACCTTTAGCGATATCGAACGCTTCGACTTTAAAACCGGTTGGTTGCCATCTAATAATATTAAATTCGTGAGTAGTACCAGTAGCCGGGTACCCAAGTACACCAGACCCTACTATATCAACGCCCGTGCTACCGCCTGACCAACAGAATTGATTAGTCATTCCTTTTCCGTCTGTGACGGACATGCCCATCAAATCGACCGAATCAGCCGGTGCGGTCCCATAAGTCAATTGATCAGAAAAGAAAAGACCGCCTAATTGTGGCCTAAATCCAACATTCGAATAATTCCAATCATCTAGAGAATCATGAGATGCAAGGGAACCTATGGATGCATCTGATAGGTATACTCTCTCTCCAGTGTTCCAATCTAGCACCAAGAATCCAACAGCTTCGTTGCTCCTTGATCCACTCGTGATGTTCAACAGAAGGCCCAGTCCACCGGGATTTAACGTGTATCCAAATGTGCCTGTTTGAGCCCCTGCCCATAATTGTGTCGGGTCGTGTATTCGGCGTCCGGGGCTGACTCCTGTAGTTGATTCGCCAATACCTTGGTTCGGTGTTCCGACTGTTGTTCCATCAACTACCCCGAATCCCCAGTTGTGGGCAGCACCTTGGCTGTTTAGTGCTCGGCTGACTGAAGAGCTGAATATGATTTTGGGGTTCAGACCTCCGATTGCTTGGTCTACACCAGCACCAACGTAAGAATCTGCCCAAGCAGTGACTCCGGTACCATAGTAAAAGATTACTACGAATTCGGGACTGTGTGCGGGAGTTCCTGTGTATGTCCACGTTAGTCTTAAACCACCTGCGATTCTTGTGGCTGTGGCTGAGGCCACAAAGCTTTGGGTTGTTCTATCCCAATGTTTGGTGATCTGGTCTGTTCGGAATTCGTTTACGCCAATGGTTCCTGCACTATTGTCGAGTATGCTATAAGAAATCCATTGGGTGTTGAATGAACCGCCGTTGGCTCCTACGGCTCCGATCATTCGGTGAACGACATCTTCTTCTGCTGGCCCTATTACACCTCTAGTTTCGGTACCGACGAAGACCATTGCGGCTACTGGCGTACCAGTTACTTCTGGATAGATCAGGTCTTGGATGCCGGTTGTTCCACGAGGGATGAACCGGGCCATGTGGGTTCTTAATGTCATTTATTTTCTCAACAATTATCCCGGTTCACTGGCTTCCATGATTTTCTGGTCACGCCACTGCATGGGTCTTTTATAATTTCCAGTCTATATAACTGGTTCTTGGCCGTGTTGTAATAAAAGTCATCATGCGACGAATCTGGATCAGGTTCGTAAGCAAAAAGTGGGACTTGTTTGCCGCCAACTAATTCTACCCAGCAGGTACTTGAAGAATGGATAATCATAAAACAGTTCTCGTTGAATTACCGACCGGTAAGATCGAGTTGGTGAACGATTCCAATGATGAGCCAGTAATACAATTCAATTGCTCCTGCGAGGACGCACTTCCGTTCTGTAGAGCAATGTGTTGTAAAGGAAGACCCATATATAATGTTTTAGTTCCACCCGATAGAAAAGATTTGGAGACGACCCCACACCCATACAACAACAGCCTAAAGGTGCTCAAAACCGAAGGAAATCGCTGTGGTTATCTAACGGATGAGAATGGGTGTTCGATACATGACAAAAAACCACCAATCTGCAAAAATTGGCATTGCTCACCCGGTGGTGTCGGAGAAAATCTAACAATGAAATGTGGAGGATGGAACCTAAGAATCTCCGAAGTGGTGCAACAAGATGAAACTCAGCCAAATAAATGAAATTCAACTACATGCCCCGACCAGAGGGATGCTCCGCCATGGAGCATCAGGCGGTTTATGGGCAGGATCAGTGAATGACCCCAATCATGCCAAACCACAAAAGAAATCATCCAAGCGGAAAGCTAAAAGGCGTAGACCTAAAAAGAGTAAGAAATCTTCTTGATCAATATGATTTCAGACTCCCTGGGCATTGTCTCTATACAAGCCCCCAAAAGACACGCCCGGACATTCTAAAAAGCAAACCACTACCCACTGTTTGCAATCGGGTTGAGTCAGAAGCCGCCATCCACTTCTACAATCATAAAAAACGGATGATCTATGAAGCCATCATGGACGGCAACTCCTATAAATCAATCAGTGCCAGGATCAGAGTGGCCAACGAGATCCGGTGGGAAATAGTAGTAATCAACATGGGTATCATCTATAGCAGCATCAAAAACAGAACCAATCTCGAAGAATTCATCGAACCCATGGTCCACCACATGCATCAGACCGTGGATCGATTCAATCCGGGGCTCGGGTACGCTCCTAGCACCTATTTCAGAACAGCGTGTAAGCATCACATCTGGAAATGTGTAAATGGAAATGCTAATCAGAGGAACATGAATTATGTTTTTGCTTCTGATATGGGAATTGAATGCAGCGACCGCGATTTCCAATCAACATTCGACTCCAAGACTGTAGATCCGGATGCCAACACCGTCGAAGAAGAAGTCGAACACTTAGAAAACGTAGAACGAATAGCCGTGCTAATGGATAGCTTGGATGAAGATCGAGATCGCGAGCTGATTAAGATGCGGTTCTTTTCAGAAATGACCTTACAAGAAATCGCAGATGTATTACAACTCAGCAGAGAAAGAATTAGACAGTTAGAAAGAAGGGCTTTGAATAAGATGAGTTCTACAGCGAATTTGGCTCAATACCGTTTAAAGCCTTTAAAATTACATCCCTAACCTCTTGATTTGTTTTGTCTGACTTTGCAAGGTTAACCCATCTGCAAAGAAGTTGGATATTACCTATTACATAGCCTTCATCGCTGTTGATCCTATCAACGCTGATTTGTTCTAAACAATGATGCTCGTTCGTCATCGGACTTCTAGTAATAGCACACGAACCATCTTGTTTGTGATATAATTCAATTAAGAATTCCTTGGTGATATTGCATTCAAAATGCTTATTGCGTCTTTTTGTTGAATTCTTCGAGCGTTGGATTATAGATGAAGTCAACGCTCCTAAAAATGCTTCCGGGCTTTCCTGCCGTCTTTCCTTTTTACGCTTTCGTCTGGCTTTAGATCTGTCCTTCGTTTTAAGAGTTTCAGAATTTCTTGATCGATAAGATGCATTATACTCTTGTCGTTTCTTTCGATTTAATTCTCTATACTCTTTGGACCAGATAGCGTAACATGGCTTACATTGATTTCGTTTTGCGACGAATTCAATATTTGGTTGCTCTCGTGTGATCCCACAATCTCTACATGGTTTGTTGTTCATGTAGTATATTTGATTTTTTGCGACAATCTCACATGTGTTGGAAAAATCAGAGTGAGTCAGGATCTATGCCAAACTGCCTTAAAAAATCGTCAGCCATAGCTTCTAGGTCTTCTTCTTCACCTCTACTATCCAGTTCAGCTTTAGCAAGTCCAGCCCAGTATTCCAGGTCAGTGTTGACCTGCTGAGCTAGCCATCGAAGGTAATCAGACGGAAGCTTATTAATAGACTTACCGCTATGCTTACCGAAATTTAGTACCGATCGTCCCATTGGAGCATCTCATGAAGAATGTACTGTCACTCGTATGTTTGTTGATCTTCGCCAGCACCACATTCGCCCAAGAAATTGAGCCAACCAAACAGGTTCCAGCCGAGTCAAATCCAGCCACGATTTTGTTGCTGCTGAATGAATCCCAGCCGAACCAAGTCATCGTCTACGACTCCAAAGGAGAATGGCTCTCCTCCATCCGAGAAATCAAACTCACGATCGACCTCCTGGGAACCGGAATTCAAGCAGAATGTACCAGTTGGAAAGGAGTCCTGCGGCCAAGCAGCCCCAAAAAGTACACCACTCAGGTAAAAGAAATCAAGAGCATCACGTCCGATGATTTCGCAAGCAGGCTCGCAGACCTCAACGAGTAACATCAATCCTCTTCTATGTCGAGAGCCGATGAATAAATAACTTGTCGACTCTCGTAGTATACGGTAATAAAAATGACAAACGCAGCACAGCTTAAAGAAGTCCGCGACTCCCTCAGGTCCGCTCTGAATATCATCAATGATATCCTAAAGGAAGGCCCCTCCGAGCCCTCCGGAAGCCCTCCGAATCAAAAAGCTGCTAGCAGCCCCACGAGCCCCAAAAAGCCCAAGAAGACCAAACGAAGGCTTCCCGTGGATATCGACGATCCAAACTGGCCCGCAGCATTACCAAGCGGGGTAATCGTCAACAACAACCCCAAAAAATGGGTACGGGCCAACACGATCTTCACCAAATTCGAAACATTCAAAGGACCAGTCCTCGACTTCGGATGCGGAGAAGGCCACACCACAATAACCCTCCACGACCAGAATCTGGAATCAGTTGGATACGACCGCGAAGCCAACGAATCTTGGGCCAAGATCTCATCATCGGATGGGATCTTCACAGATGACTGGGAAGCCGTAAAGGAAAAGGGGCCTTACGAATCAGTTCTCCTGCACGATGTTCTGGACCATATTGAAGGCGAAGAGATCGAAGATGCCCTCAAAAAGATCGCATCAGTCATGACAGATAATGGTCGAGTCTATGTCATGGCACACCCCTTCTCAAGCCGCCATGGTGGGCATCTTTATTATCACGAGAACAAAGCGTACCTACATCTGCTCTTGGATGACGACGACATCGCTGAAAACTTCCCCGGCACTCCATTCAATCAACAAATCGTCAAGCCGCAAGGCCAATACCAGAAGTATATAACCGATCAATTTACGATCGTCAAAAAAAAGGTCATTCCACAAGCAATCGAACCATGGGTTTGTACCAACTTACTGCCTGCCATCAAAGACAGATGGTTCGAGACTTTGGATATCTCCAAAGTCGAAAAGATCCTGCAGATCGGTGGAATCTACTATACCCTCGAAAAGCTATCGGACCCTGTCTAAGGTATAAACCTTATCATCCGCAGGGCTCATGATCTGGAACTTATTCCCATAAATCCGGGCTTTCCCGTCCGGTGGGACCTTCTTTAAAAGTTCGATAAGTTCCTGGACCTCGATTTCACCACGCCAAAGTTGCTCATTGACACTTTCGCGTTTCTGCTTGATTTTCTCAGTTTTCATAATGTATTTACAGAGAAAGTCGGATTACTGACAGAAGTCCAAGGAATAGAATCATCCGAGCTGAAAGTTGGCGTCAAATTATTTTCGAAGTCAACCCAGTAGCTCAAATCTTCTCGGAGAGGCTGACGAAGATTATTCTCTTTCATCGTCAATTGCTTAGCCTGAATTTCTCTCATCTCTTCGAAAGTCAATCCCCGATTTTTCCAGAATCCGAGATAATTCATTCGGATATCAGTATACTGCCCCAAGAAAGGCAACGCACCGAGATAAGTAGGTAGGGAATACGGTCTAATCGGATCTGGAGTGACCGGGAGAACAGCTTCTAGACCATTGACTTTCCAACTCCCAACGTTCCCTGTTTGGCTGAATCCAAGAAACAACCATTTGTCAGTCATGGGACCAGTCGTGATCGTCGGAACCGAGACGCCTTCAAGTGCTATTCCACTACGATCTGAACCAAACAAAGCGCCCCATTCCCATAACCCACCGCCCTGAGGAGTGTGTCGAACGGCTAGAGCCCATTGCATTTGTCCAGGCCCTAAGCCCTCTCCCCGACCTCCGAAGAAGACACCAGTTTGCAACGCCGCGTCCATTGAGCCAGGGATATAGATCTGACAGACTAATGAAAAGTCGATTGTTCCGACCAAATCGAATTGCTTGGTAGTAGCCGGAGTCACTAAGTGACTTTGATTGCTTGAAGAGAAACCGATCGCGTAATTTCCCCTAGCCTCGTCAAATGAGGTAGGGCCGAACACCGCGTTGTTGTCTTTGAAACGCTCGGTGATAGCAATGAGACGTTTCTTTGCCTGTTCTTCAAGTTGACCCTGTTCAATTCGGTCACTTTCTATTTCAATAGAAGAACTAGGTGCTAATTGTAGAATCCCTTGTTGCTTTCTTGGAACATCTGTTACAGATCGAGTTTCATCGATTGCTGAATAACCTATTCCTACTGTCTGGTTTGAGACGTTAGTAATGAAAGTAACGGCTATATCGGCCATGTCAATTTATCCGAAATTAGTTGATGCGGCTTCCAATGCTTGAACCTCAACTCTCTCGTACTCATGATCATTACGAGATTGTAGCATCAACAAAGCCTGAAAATATTCGCGATCTTCAGTATATTTTTTGACATGTTCAGCCAACGCTATCGTTCGCTTCCGGTGATCCATATTAGCATGATAATATTGCCACTCTTGCTCAACGATCTTCGAAATTTTAGGGGAATCCTTCACCTGCTCAACGGTAACTTCAGGTTTCTTAGGCTCGTCGAAAACCTCATACCAACCCTCACGCAACCGTCTATTCAGCATTTGAAGAGCAACACACCCGAGAAGTTCTACGGTAGATCCATCATAATAATAAGTGCCATGCTTCTCGTCAGCCATCAACACGAGGCCCTTGCGGAACCCCTTAGAAACGAATTCTTCAATTGACTCTAAGAGCCTATCCGGTATTTCGAAGCCTTCGAAATGGCAACGATGGATACCCAAATGATAGGTGTTCATTCTCTCATATTTCTTAGCGACAGGGCACCATTGAGCCAAAAAATGATAACCTTTACGATAGTCTGGTCGATGAGTAAACTTGAGCTGTCCCTCGTATTTCTCGTTGAATTCTTCAACTAACATCTTTAAACCTCCCAAGACCGTCCAGTGACCCGGAGTGTCTGATGGTTATGAGAATCGCACGAGTTTCGGCGACTGTAAGCTCACGAACCCCAAGTTGGTGGTGAGCGAGCAATTGTGGTCTGCCTTGGTCGACTACCTCACATACCGGAATACCCAGATTCAAAGCTGTCCCGATCTCGTCCGCCACACCCTTGCCAATACGACCATTAGCAAAAAAGACCGGAACACCAAAAGACTGAAGCCCTTTTCTGCAATCAATGACCGAAAATAATCCATGCCCATTGCTTTGTAGCCAGCTTCGTCCTCTGGTGAATTGGGGACGTAGATCTGATGTTCGGCTAGATCCATCTTTTCGATGTCTTGCTGCAATCCGGGATCATCGAAGTAAGTGGTCGGCATTGCGAAATAGACTTTCATACAATTATCTTAGGCTTTTTGAGAGTGGCTAGGTCATCGGGATGAATTGGCAGAGTCACGTTTCGGATAATAGGTTTATAATCACCGAACAAATACCCCATCTCACCATAAGTCGACCCTGGCGTCACGTATAGTGTTCGACAGCCTGCCATAGTTAGTATTTCGGCCATTGACCATTTCCAGCCGCTGTCAAAATCGTACTTATCATTGTTAGTAAAAACAAATACGTTCGGATTTGCTGAAAGCTGGTCGGACAGTTCTTGTGAATCAGCTGCGACGAAGACAGGATATTGGGCCTTCAGTATAAAATCGATGACAGTTGGGTGTGTTCGATCTTTAGGCGGGTGAATCAGCTCCCGTTTGGTTCGCAATTGAAAACCGATATGAAATCCTGGTATGCTTACGTCTAATACCGATTTCGTGGGCCGGAGATATTTCTTCCTGAGCCTTAGATAGTCGATCTTGGCTCTGGGGTCCATGTTTTCATAGAGGCAGAAGAGACTACGATTTCCGCTTTCGCAGGCTTGGGTGAAGTATGAAAACTTGGGATGTGCCAAGCAGTGTCGTCCAAAGATGTGGACTTATCTGTGTCGATCAATTCTTCCAATGGTTCTATTTGACCATTAAGAATATCAGGTTTGGTGACACCGTCTTTGAGTTCGCTTGACCAATAAATTGTAGAGTCTTCGGACATTCGCAATGCTGATAAGAAGCACCTGAAACGATTGCCTATGCCATTTGAGTTTATTGCCTGGAACTTCATTAAATGGTTAGCTCACTCTCTTCTTGCGATTCGGTTTTTTCCATAAAACTCTTCCAACGTTCCCAACAGGATTGATAATCGAGATAGTTGACGAGGATTTTACGACGACACTCTAGATGATCAATATGAGTGTCTTTAAGACGTTTCACAGTATTCATGATATTATCAAGAATAGGCTTGTCATAGATCTCAAGATCCATACCAAATGCGGCTACTGGGGTTCTTGATAAAACAGCTTCCAAAAGTAGGGTATTGTATGGATTCTGATCAGAAATATCAATGATCCCATCGATACGACTGATGATATTTCCAGAATTTCGAAGGTTGTCCAACCGATAAGTGCAAGGCAAGGATGTATAATCATCCAGAGTGATGGTTTTGAAACCCATTTCATTCTTGATTAGATCGGCGATTACCTTGAACTCTTCACCCGGTGAATAGATTAATCCGACCAGAAAACAATCGTCTTCGATATAATCATATGAGTATCCATCCTTGCCTGGCGTAGAAATGTGATATGGCAACGGTTGTTGAACCGCGTCGATCCTATATTCACCAAGTTTTCTGACCATGACTGAATCAGTAGCGACAACAGGAACGATCCGTGACCACATTTTCAAATTGTTGATTGTTTCTTCGTTCACCAAATCTTGTGGTGTGGCGATATAAATCCCTGGTTTGTGTGGCATCTTTTTTGCCACTGGTGTTTGAATGTAGAAAACCAGATGGGGCTTGAAATCGACAGGGTCATCTACAATAGTGATATATTTCTTCTTCTCTTCCGGACCCTCTTCATCGAAATTGTGATGACCAATCATAATATTGTTGTAAAGCTGATGGCCCAAATGCTTCGACAACCTTTCAGCGAAGATCGACTTGCTAGGCCAAAAGAACAAACAGCGATTAAATTCGAAATCCAAGAAAGCTGATAGATTCTGGAATTTGCCGCCACCAGCTGCATGGAAGAACTTGACGGGATTAGCGGACCGGGTGAAAGGCATAGTATCCCACGAAGTATCCATAACGTGGAACTCGTTGCCGACTATGTCATGATTTAAAAGGGTTTGTTCGTCCCCAAATTGGTCCAACTGCCAAGGTTTATTATGGTAATAGATATCAGTCCCATGAGGCGGGATTATCATAATACCGGCGTTGTAGATCTGCCATCGCCCTCGTCTCAACAAGTTGTGATTGCTCAAGCACTTTTCATATTCGACAGTTAAGGCTTGGTTGCCAATCAACCCGGACTCGTCGATAAAGCACCACTGATTGTCTGGCGTGCAATCGAAAATGCTCGGGGCCTCTTCATCGATATAAACGTCGGTGTCAAGGTACAATGTCTTATCGAAGTCCCTGGCAACGATCCCAGCGAAATACTTCGGCCAGCATTTGTGCATTTTGAGAGAATAATTGCCGGAGATCTCTATTAATTGAGCATCACATTTTTCTGCGTACCTTACAATTGAGTCACGAGTCGAACGATAGAAAGGATCATGGCTGAAATCAATGGTGATAATCGCTTTGCCACCGGGTTCGTAATCTGGGATGATCACTTCGCCGTTGTGTTGAGCTAAATCAGACGCCAGATTGCGATATTTATAATCGTCTTCATTACGGTGAATGAAGTTAGCATATGGGTACTTCTTGTTGAATTCTGGATCAGTGCCACAGACGTTCCAAAGTTCGTGTAGCCAAACGACCTTTTGGCGTGCTCTGTCGAGATTGTAAGTGAACCATGCTTTTTCTTCTCGATTGTTCTGACAGGGCTCTCTTTCTTCGTTATAGTTGATGGCTTCGGCATTGTGCGGGGCGACGATTACCCCGGTGTTGGCAAGCCTAGACAAATACATTGTCTCAAGCCCTTTCCTGTCTAGGACTTGGTTGAGATCGTCTTGGTGATTGTGCCAGTTCTCCCGAGGACGCATATGGGCTTCGTCGACCACGCCCCAGTGGCCCATGGGTACGAGATCGAAGATGTTGGATGCTAATCCGGTCGGGATAACATCTACATCGAGGATGAGGCTTTGGTCATAGTATCGTGTGTAGCGGAATGCACACGATTTTGAGTAGGGGGCGATCGATTCTTTTGGTTTCAGGACTTTGTAGTCAGCCCCGATTTTGTGAGCATAAGCTTTTTGAGCATCACGTGTCAATCGATGGATTCTGTGATGTTCGTCCCCTACGACTTGTACTAAAACTGCTCTACGTTTGCGGTTTCTTTGTACAGGTTCAAACTTCATATTGGCCAACTCGCAGATCTTCGTGATAAATTGTGTGGGCGGCTTGTTTGAGAAGGTCTCTCTCTTCCGGCGTCGGATCGTATGAGAATTGCGAATTATTTATACGCAATGCTAGCATCTCATCAAGGTGCACACCGAGGACTTTTTTGCAGTCTTCGAAAAGTGTCTCTTGATGTAGGACCGCGTCGACTTCTCCGCAATATGAGGTGCAAGGTGCATACCACCCAGCCGACAAATTGTGGTGGTTTACGAAGTCGATCAAGGAACCTTCGTATTTGTCGTATGATCTACGATGTTTCCACATTGAGATCATCCTGTCAACTGGATTACGCATCAAGAGGACAGTTTTCTCGATCTTGATTTCAGTGGTGTGGATGTCTTTCGAAGAACAGTGTTTCGATGTGGTATCCCATTTAGCTGGACCAAGGATATACCAGTAGTTCGGGAATTTGCACATTACATGGTGCAGAATCGAAGTCCCGCATTTGGGAGGAGTTACCACCACCGTGCGAGTTTTGATGTCATAGATCATGTGTTCTTACTCCGTGTTTGTAAATATCTACGTACCTCAAGGAAAACACCATGAACATTTACTCATGTTACACTCCCAACCACAAGAAAATGTACTGGAAATACTTCCAAAATTCAGTATGTTTCGACGTTTCTGTCGTATCTTACCTGCTACCAGAGATAGGTAATGGTAATTATAAAAACGAGCATTGGATAGAGGCCACCAAGCATAAAATTGTCTCGATTCTTGAGATTATCGACCTTCAAATCGACGATATATTCATATTCAGTGATGTCGATGTTCAATTTTTTGGCCCTATCACAGACTTCATTACCGATAGCATTGTGGATTACGACATCGTCGCCCAAAACGATCCTAGCTTGAAGTATGACCAAATGTATTGCACTGGATTTATGGCAATACGTAATACCCCATCAATTCGAGACCTTTTCCAAAACGCTCTTAATTTAATGGAAACAGAGGAAAACTTGGATGATCAGGACGCATTTAATATGGTCGTCAATGGATCAAGCACGAAAATCGGGCTTTTCGACCAAGATGCGGTTTGGTCGCATAGAAAGATGTGGCAGCCTGGGACTGAATTAAAAATCCCAGATAATATTTTAGTTCATCATGCCAACTGGACATTTAGTGTCGAGCATAAAGAAGCTCAACTGGAAGAAGTGCTTGAGATCTATCGTAGCATCCATGGGGACGATTATCTTCAACATCGAACGTCTAATTATCGAGATTGGGGTATTATGGAGACCCAGCCTTAATAGCTGTAATCCGGCTCTCGAAATCTGCCAACTTATCGTAGGTATCCACATAAGCTCTTTGAAGAATTTCAGCGGTGTTGAGATTCTCGAAGAGAGTCTTGTAGTGATTACGAATCAACTCGATATCGTTCTCAAATACTTCAACAATACTCGATCCGTTATCGAAGTTGAATGGTGCGACGAAACCAAGGACTTCACCAACGGTTTCTAGAGATTCGAGTTTCTCGATGATTGAATTGTTCATATTAAAAGATTAGTTTTAAAACTACCTCTTTTGTAATGAAGTATTGTTTGTCAAGACAATATTACCATTGGGATCATTCTTAACCCCCATGACATTAAAATCGAACAATTGTTCGATAGAGTCTGGTGCAGTAGCATACGTTTCCATCTCTGCTATAGAGAACAAAGCACCAGGAGCGGCATAACTAAACACTCTGATGTATCTAGCACTTACCGGTGAAGACAAGACCACGGTTTGCGGCACAAGAGAACCTAGAAATGTTCCGACTGAAGCCCCAGTGTTTGTCCAGTTTATGCCATCATTGCTTATTTGCAGGTCAAAACTGGCTGGGGTCAAACCAACAGCTCTCCAAGAATAATTTCTGTGTATCTTCGCAACCATTCCTAACCATTGCTTGTGCAACAGCATCGAACTCGTAAGTTATATCACAAACATCACCATCACTAAATGACACAGTAATACCATTGCCACGATGAACATAATCTGTGATTCTGAGTCTTGCCGTGATTTCCCTCTTATGAATTCAAAATAAATTTAATTAAGATTCATCTTTCGATATCTTCTTGTTCTCACGACGTTCTTTCTTAGCCGTTTGCTTTTT
>Ga0307983_1000814_pt1 | contig 14830 bp, 8 predicted proteins | sample OrgLakmetagen991_FD_201845 | JGI IMG/M metagenome (GOLD analysis project Ga0307983, IMG submission 201845) | Saline water microbial communities from Organic Lake, Antarctica - #991 | ecosystem: Environmental > Aquatic > Non-marine Saline and Alkaline > Saline | place: Antarctica: Organic Lake...
TCACTAGCCGAGGTTACTGTTCACAACAGAACATTCGCCATCACCAGTGATGTCCCCGCAGACTGGAGCATTATTGCTGAGTCGGGTATTATAACGATTCCCGTCTCTGACACCTCAGTGAACGCGGACATCAGGTCGCAGATCGTGCAGGTGCAAGCCTCAACCTTGACACACACTATGTCGGCGAACTTGTCAATCCTGAGGGCTCTGCCCCTGTGGTACGAGGAGAGCGCGAGAATGTTCAGCATGGTTGAGGGTCAGACGACTTACAGTGTGTCGATGACGCTGAAAGTGCTCGGCAACCTTCATATCTTGGAGACGGATGGTTTGATCCCGCCCGGATTTGGACTTGATATTGTGGGCCCTGACGCAATTCTGACTGGTGAGATCGAGGCCCCACCGGACGGGGATAGTAGCAGCGTCGTCACCTTCCCTGCGTTTGCCATCACGGTCATGACCACCGATGGGACGGTGTACGCCAACAAGCAGTTCGACATGACGCTAAGCGTTTACAAAATCCACACACTAGACTCGGTGATGTACGAGCACGTCACCTTCCTGCGCTCGGGCGGGTCCTTTACCGTCTCTCCCTCCGTGGTAAGCAATGCACCCAACAGCGTGAGCTACAAGTTCACAAATGAGAGGGCTATCGCAGAGTCTGCCGGGAGGCTGGAGATTGACAGCGGCACCGGGGTAATATCGGGTACCATCCAGCAAGCGGGTAGGTATAACGTCAGTGTGACTGCCACGCTGGGAGCCACCCAATTGACCACCACGGCCACGTTTGAGGTGCGCGCCCCGATGGCGTTTTCTGTGTCGAGGGCGGTTCTGTACGTCGGCGTTGCCATTGACCCGCTGAAGGGGGGGGTGCACAAGCTCCGCGTGGAGTACGATGACGGTGAAGGCATCGGCGAACAGACGACAGGGGAGGCCACGGGTCTCCCCAAGGGGCTTGAGTTCCGCGGCGGAAGCTTGCTGGACATTGTGGGCACCCCGACGGAGTTGGGCGTGTTCGAGATTCATTTGACGGTTGTGGACGATGACGGGCTGAGGGCGATCGTTCCACCCTTCTTCTTGGAGGTGAAGCTCATGCCACCACCCGGTCCCCCCTCGTCCACGGTGACGACTGTGACCGGGGGGGCGGGGGAGGAAGTCGCGCCCCCCGCGCCACAGACCAACCCTGTGACCACAGTGCCCTCCGAGCACATTACAGCTACCAATCGCGACGGCGGGAGGCTGAAGAGGGATGCAATTCGTTACACGGGTGTGGGTGCCATGGCCGTGTCCACACTCTTGGTGGCTGTAATGGGAGGCCTTCACTACTATTAGCTGGTGATTGAAGTAATAAAAAAGCCTTGATGGGGAAGTTATCACCGAAGCGCCGCGCGGTGTTTCTGACGCTGTTTGCGCTGCTGTTCTTTGGTGGACTGGCCATGTTGCTGTGGAGCTTTTTGCAGCCAAAGAAACCGATGAAACTCCGGCTCCCTGGGCGTGAATATTTGCGCACGACGAACCCTTCCCGCCGAAATAGCCTCCACTATACATTCGAGTGGTCGGTGGAGGGATCTACCTCCAACGTGTCGGAGGGGGCGGATAGCCGCGGCCAGTTTATTGAGACGTCTGACCCCGCCGTTGAGTTCGTCAACGGTACGGCCAAGTACGGAATGGCGTTTGCCGGCAAGTTGTCCGGGACGCTCACTATGCTTAACGAGGGCAACCTGATTCACGACCTGATTTGGTCGTCGCTTACAAACGATCCGGTCGTTCGTGACCGATCGGATTACTTGCAGGTGGACAGCGTTGCAAAAGTCGACGTCATCTACAAGGGGGTGCGCGGAACGGAGTCCAACAGTCTGTTGAACCCTGAGGCCATGAACATGGTGGTGATCAATGCGACAGTTACGCAGACGCTGAACCCGTCCGGTGTCGCCAGATACTCCTTCGAGTACCGCGTGCACTTGAACCGCACGTACGAGGCCACAATCCTCAAGACAACTGGCACAAACAGCCAAGGGCAAACAACGTGGGTTCGCCGACCGGGGACACAAACTTTGGTGGGTAACAGACAGCGAGTTTACACAGTCACGAACGATGGTAATCGGTGTTTGTTCCACTTTGGTTTGGTTCCCAACGGCCATATCAATGTGCAAGCTGCAATGGCGGTCCTGATTGAGGAGAACGTGAAGGGGATGTCTTCAACGCTGGACATTCCCGCCTCAATACACCTTCAGCGACCGTTTGAAATGGAGCTAGGCCCCGTGGGAGCGTTTGACCCGAACATTGTGGATTTGCAAGCCTCCGTGGAGACACTGTTTGGCAAAGAGCTGACGGTAGTTGTCGAAAACACGTCTGGCGCGAACGTGTATTCATTTACCGTCAATAGTGATACTCCGTGGGCAAGTTCCATTGAGAGGATGTTCACCATCTCCTTCACAAACCAGTACCTGGGCGAAACCTTCTCGGTTGGCAAGTACGTCACAATTCGAAACGGTCAGATCGACACCTCGCGGCTGAGGTACGCGGTAGGTGACCAGGTGACTCCACCGTACAATGTTACCGTAAACTCGTTCAAGAGGGTGGTGCCGCTGAAGTTCTACCTCGAGGGAGACACCGGCAACCCCCATCTCCAGCAATTCGGCAGTGTGACGGACTTCCTTGTCACCGACAGCACGGAGAACCCGTCCCCCTCCCTGGGAATGAACATTGTCAACGGTACCGATGGTGAAACCTACCTGTCCTTTAACCGTGGTCCACAGGCTTCAGACTCAGGCACCTCGGCAGTCTCCAAGACCTTCCGTGTGACCGTTCGATACAATATCAACTACCTGTTCAATGTGTTCGTCAACGCCTCCATGCCTCCAACGGAGGTGGGTAGCACCACGTCGAGCACGAGCGAATACTTTATTGGGGAAAACGTGGCGGCCACTGCCTCCATCCCACTGAATACCGGGGGTTGGGGATTCACACCTGAGCTTGTTGGTCACACTACAGTGGCCACAGCATACATGGATGTGGAGGGAATATGGGACGATCAGTTGATCAATGTTAATATTTTCGCTGGGTTGGTGGGGGTCGCGTCGATGTCCCTCAACCCCATCAGGCACCCGAGCAGTACCCAAAGTGCACTCCGACACATTGTGCGGCTGGACTTTGCCAACGTTAACGACGCGTCAGAGGTAAGGAAGCTGGAAGTCATCATCTACACCATACGGACGGGGGAAGAGAACGCGTCACTGATACAGACCACGTCGGCAGCATCCTTATCGCACTACTACTTCACGGGGGCACTTGCGTTGGGATTTTCCCTCACGGCGCAAGACGCATACGTGGAAACGTCGCTCAACCAGACTTTACGAAAGTCAAAGTTGAGTGTAGATCCCGCGGAGATACTTGAGGACGCCTACATGGCTTTAGGGGGCGTCACGGATGCGTTCCCCGCGTACGGATTGACGGGGACTGCCATCTTTGGTGCCTCTACAGAAGCCTTGCAGTGCAGGGCGGACTCGCGACAAAACTACCTGGGGAGAAAGTTCCTGTACTTTACCATGGTTGGTACCCTCCGTGACCCTTCGGGTCTGAAACAGCCTGTTCCGGGCACCAGCGTCAAGTTGGTGGCGAGTGTCAAGTTGCGCCCCGTGGGGCCGTCGTATCAGCCGGAACTGTTCGGCGCGAACTACGCTCTGACGCACGTGGCGGGGGGTCTGTCCACCCGCGCAAACGTGCCCAAGTACGCGGACTACCGCATCGAGCCTGACGATACGCTTCGCGAAGTGATGAGGGTGGAGGACGGGTACTCAGGGACAGTGATCAACGACGACCTGACCGTGCAGCTGCTGGATGAGCCCTTGTGGAGGTCCGGTTCGTTCACCGTCTTTGAGTTGACCTTTGGCTCGGGGACACTGGAATCGGTACCGCTGGAGACGTACACACTGACGAATGGGAAGTACGAACTGCAACGCGACACGTACGCGCTCAGCTCTGATTTCACCCTCGACGGTAGTGGAGCGGCAGAGCGGAGCTGGCCTGTGGCGGCATTTGGCGATGAATTACCGCCGGACCGCGTTGCGGTGAAGCTGTCCACAACGGGGCAGAACCTCTTTACAGCCTCCTATGCTTCACGCGGGGTGGACAACATCGGCACGTACCGAATCTGGGCCCTCACCGAAACCCCGTCGGACGTGAGCGATAAGGCGACCGTCTCTGTCAACACGTTGACAGGAGATATGCAGGTTGTCCCGGCGACCCCGCTCACGGGTAACATGTCAGATCCCTACAGGGTGACCGTGTATTCGTCGCTTTATGCCAGATCGTCCGCCGAGGAGGACACGCTCCTCGCAGTTCACGCGCAAGACGTGGAAATTCGTCTTCTTCACACGCTAGACTTCTCCACCACCCTCAACACCACCGAAGGTGCTGGTACTAGTTGGCCACAGGGCAACATCACTATTACGCCTGAGGGGGCAGACGAGGGTTCAGTCATCAGTATTCAGACAACAGTCGAGGTGAACAACAACCTCGTCGAGTATTCCTTTTGGCCATCACCACCCAGGATGACTATTCGAGGCGTACAAACGCTCGATGCTGGTTCACACACGGTTAGCCGTACACTGCGTACGGGCAGCGGCATCACCTACCCCCTACCCTCACTGGTGATCAACGTGCAGAGTTCTTCAGATATTAACTTTTCGTATCCAGCCGCAGCATCGCGGCTGTTTGCCAACGTTACCAACGTCGTTACACCCACGCTTGAGTCGGATTTGGTCCATGGTCGAACCTTCGGAATCACAAGCGACGTTGCTGCGAACTGGTCTATCAACCCATTGTCCGGGGAGATTGTTATACCCCCCTCTGAGGTGACTGTCAATAACTTTCTCTCACCTGTGAGCGTAGCAGTTCAGGCACTGCTCTACGGGTCGCCTGAGGTAACGGTCAACGTGCCCGTCCGCACGGCTATTCCCTTGTGGTACGATACAAGCGAGGCAAACTACAGGATCCCTAAGGGCCCCAGCGGGGCTTTGGTATCCCTGACCCTACACACGCGCGCAGGGGGCCACTCGGTGTCGATCGATGATACACTGCTTCCGTCGGGCTTTCGGGTCATGCCTACTGGTACCGCGGGTACGATGGTGCTGACGGGAAACATCGAGACGCCTGATGACGAGGCAGGCAGCACCGCAGTCGTCGTACCCGCGTTTGCCATACTCGCGCTCTCGGGGGGTAGACTCTTCGCCAACGAACAGGTGACGCTAACTCTTTCGGTGTACGAGAACGCCCCGTCTATCGACGCTGTGGAGTACCCGCCGGTCACCTACATTCGCAGCAACGGGCCATTCCGGGTGAACCTGTCCGCATTCGAAACGGACGCGCCCAACGACGTCAACTTTGTGTTTAGGAGGGTACCCCCCGTCCCGAGGACCCAGGGACGTTTGGAAATCGACAGCCGGACCGGCGCCATCTCTGGGACCTTTCAGATCCGCGGCGTCTACCAGATCGGCGTCCTCGCCATACTTGCTACAACCGAAATGGAAGCGGTGGCCAGGTTTGACGTCCGCGCCCCCCTTGTCTTTTCAGTGTCCAAGGCCGTGCTACGTGTCGGCGTTGAGATTGACCCTGACAAGGAGGGTGTTGAAAAGCTTCGTGTGGAGTACGATGACGATGAGGGTATAGGAAAAGATACGGTGGGTTACGCCGTTGGTCTTCCCGAGGGCTTGGAGTTCCGCGGGGGCACGTTCCTGGACATTGTGGGCACCCCGTTGGCACTTGGAAGTTTTGAGGTCCGGCTGACCGTAGTGGACGACGATGGGATAGTAGGTGAGGTACCCCCATTCTTCATCGAGGTGGTGAGCACGCTACCGCCAGGACCCCCGCCGCCTGCAGCGACGATCGTGATCGGTGCACCGGGTACCGGGGGGGACCCGGTCAGCGGTCCCCCACCTGAAAGTAATCCCATCTCCACGGTGCCCTCTGAGCACATCACCACAGTCGACCGCAACCGAGGCGCAACCCGCGACGGCGTGCGCTACGGGGGAGTTGGAGCGATGGCTGCCGCAACCACGGTTGTGGCCGTAATGGGAGCACTTCGCTACTTTTGATGGCACTATGATTCATAAAAATAGCGATGTATCATGTGTTTAAGGGGGTCCGCGTGACCATTCAGCCTGAATTTAATGGGGAGTACGAGCGCTTTGAGGCGGGTGGTCTCCCCCCGGGACTTCAAGTCGATCGCTTTACGGGCACAATAGGCGGCGTTGCCGAGAATAACGCGTTCAGCGGCGACGGAGGTGTGGTGGACTACGACGTCAACTTCACAGCCCGGAGAATAACCAGCGACGCCTATAACATTCTGCTGAACTTTGACGAACAGAGTATGGCCAGCCGCGGTACGCAGGAAAACATGCAGTGGGTAATGGAGGGTTGGGACAACTCCATCGGCGCCAAGTACTCGACAGGAAGGTTTGGACGGCACGCCCTAGACATGAGCAGACCCCTTAGCTACAAAAGTACGGAGACTATTATACCGAGCTTTGCTGACAATGCCATAGTGTGCTTTGCCACATGGTTTCGGTTCTCCGGTATGCGCGAAGGAGCGTTCACCGAACAAAATCTAGTGTCCCTCCGGTCCAACACGGTGGAGCCTGAGTTCACTCTCGCCGCTATTAACCTAAACGTCTCTGAGGGTTCCAAAATCATCCTCTTCCACCTAGGGGGTGTCCCCGGTTACGAGTGGAGCGAGGTGGATCTCCCCGACACGTGCTCGGACGGAAAGTGGCATCACTTTGGGACGGTCCTCAGGCGCCTAAGCGATACGCATCTCGGTGCAGATGTGTACTACGATGGTGAGCTGCTGGAGGGGGGAATCACCAACGATGTGAGGACGCCTGGTTTCGTGCAATGGCTAGTGGACGATGAAGGGGAACCAACCGATTCCTACGTGTATACGCCATCGTACCATATTGTGCTTGACAGCCACAACACGTCCAATGCCCATATCGACCAGCTGTCCCTCGTCTACGGGCGTGACGTATCCACCACGTGGCCTGAAGAGGTCAGTCTCGGGCGGCAGGACTTGAGTCTGAAATTGACGCTGGACTCGGACAGCACGTCTCAACTTGTCTACGAAGAAAGCTACAGCTTGACGGCGGCACCAATCGTGATTAAGCCACAGTCCAATGAGAGCCCGGAGGGGACGAGGTTCAATCTCTCGCCACCGCTTCCTCAAGGCATGAGCTTGACGATTTCCAACGGTTACGTCACCGGGGCTGCGAGGGGGCAAGGAACCTACGGGCCCTACCGTGTTTACGGGTACACGAGCGACGATGAAGAGCCGCTGGAGAGCACACCCTTCAAGCTCATCGTTGACACGGGCGGCGGGGTGTCTGGCCTGCCCGGATACGTTCCCTACGTCGTTGCCGCGTCGGTCCTGCTGGTGGTGGGGGTGGTGGTGGGGGTGGTGCTGCGAAAGCGTGCAAAGGGCAGGGGGTGACGCGTTGTGGTCAAATGTCCAGGGGAGGGGGTGATGACAGTTCAAATACAACGGAGTCACCGACGCGTCGGATATACACATAGGCAACCTTCTCAATGACGAAGCGGTACTTCTCCGCGTACTGCGAGGGAATGATGAGATGGTTGACCTCTCCAGATGTCCGGGAGAGCGTCTGCAGCAGGGTCTGCGGGCTCACTGACGAGGGGTCCGTTACACGGAGTGAGACCAGTGGCAGCGCCATCGAGAGGATGTCTGCAAGTGTCGCTTAGTTTGCCGAACACGACCGTAGGGTGGGCCACCTGTAATGAAAAAAGTCAGACAAAGTCAACGACGCTAGTCTGCTTTGAGGGAAATCTCTTTATGTTCTCAATGTTCTTCTCTACTTGTTCTTCAAGTACGTCCTGAATTCTTCAGCGTGCTTTGCAAGTCTAGCATCCTCTTTCCTGATCTCCTCTTTCGAGATCGGTATTGTCGTGCTGTAGTACCAAGCTGCCACTCCACCGATCAGGATGAAAAGGAATATCAAAATGAATACAATGTCGATTGTTGACACGGAGGACTTGTTCCCCAAGTCGTCGTTGGTTGACATGTTGAGGGAAGTCTCTTTCTGTTCTCAATGACGAGAAATAACATGAGAAGTTGTTGTTGTTACCGTCAATCATTTCGCACTCAACGCGTCTTCCACCCGACCGAATGTTGTATGTCACGACTTCCTGTTAGGGCAACAATGGCACGTGTTCCAGCCCCCACCGGGCTCTTGTGCTGGGCAGACCGAACGCTAGTACCCGTTCCGTACCGTCACTAGCAAGACTCGACTGGACATAGCCAGTGCGTAATGCTGAGTATAGCGCGCAGCGATACTAAGTAAATCTCCCCGTCAGGGCCAACGCCGTTACCGTCCATGCCGCGAGCGTTATGAGGCACAAGACGCCCGTGAAGACCATAATGATGTAGGGGTGAGTCACGGGCATGTCGGCTTTACATGCATTGTCTGGGGCAATATAACTGAGCGGGAATAAGGACTGCAAACACTCTAGGATCATCATGGCAACACACCCTGAACTGGCAGCCTCGTCGAGTGTGTGAGGCAACACACGCAGTGGGCGCAAGGACGCCCTGCGGGCTTCGCGTAAGCGCATTCAATGATAAAGGAAACTCGATGGGTGTAAGCAATTCTCTATCGCAAAAAAAACCCATAAACATGGAGGAAAGTAGAGACGCTCTCCTCGTGATGCTCAACCTCTACAAGCACCGACCGGATCTTCGTCACGCATACGATGCAGTGGCACTGGCCATCCACATGCACATCACGAACAAAGGGTACTTGTGCCTGGGCTGCGGTGGTGGCACGGGTATATCTGACGATGCAGACGCTGGGCAGTGCCCCGAGGGATGGCAGGGGCGCGATAACGCGTACACGTTTCAGTACGCCTGTACCCTCCCCCCACACGGGGGAGTCATGGGGGAGATGGGAGTCAATATGGAGGTGGTCGACGGAGTACTGGGTGTCCGCGTGTCCAACTACCAAGGCCTCCTCTGCCAATTGGAGCTCAGCCCCGCCCTCTACGTGAAGAGCGCGGACATTGCTGATTTTTCAGGCGATCAGGGCAACGTCTTCTCCAACCTCAGCGGCTTGCTGGAGTTGATTGATGTGAAGTTACTCACGTCCACCCTTCGCGCGGCGGGCGTTTCTACCAGCGCACTGCTTTGTGGTGAGGATGCCGAGGGGAAGTGGTCCGCTCCTGAGAGGGGCCTCCCCAACGTCCCAGAGGGGGACTCGGGAGGCCAGCCGATGTCCCCACCCGATCACACGGGTGCCATTCGTCATGATGCCCCCCGGCTGGGGGGTGGGTTTCACGCTCGTATCGGTGACTATGGCGGCGGGCTGGGCGGTGGCTTTCATGGCGATTTGAACCCGCGGAGCCGGGGGGGTATGCTTGCAGGCCCTCGCGGGCCCGTTTACGGGAACGCTCCCGCCCCTGACCACCTGCCCCCACCGCGCTCACGGCCGCCGCGGCGCCATCTCCACCATGGCGCGTGAGTGTAGCCCCATATCAGCCGTGCGATCCATATGCAATGCGTAGACGCCTGCACACTACCAATCGGTGCCGCTTTACGTTGTTCACTACAGGAGCATGCGCTTAACGTCTGCGTACCAGCTACACTTCTCGTACATGTATTCCATGGAGTCCACAAAGTGCTTGTAGTCCCACCCGTCCTGCAGCTGCGACTCGTACAGGGTGCGCTCATCGCTGTCCAGCACAAAGGATCGGTGCATGCACCACCCAAAGTCGATCAGCGAGACCTTGAGGAGGACGAGGTTACCATCGCGGTACTGCTCGGGAATGACGGGCCTGCAGCCGTCGACCTCCAGGGGGGCAATGCACAGGTTCTCGCTGTGAATGTCGCCGTGGACAAGGTTCACGGACAGTAGGTCGCGCGCAATGTCTTGTACCTGCCTGATAATGTCGTGCAAGGTAAGGAGGAAGTTGTCATCCCGCTCGTGGTGGAGAATCCAGCTGTGCAGGTCCTCCCCGCACGCGAACTGGTGCACAAAGTATATTTCACGCGCCATGGCCTTGTCCGCAACGACATGCGAATAGGTGTTGGGCTGGGCGGGAACGTTGGCGACGACGGTGTCATGCTTGTCGGCGAAGGCCTTGGTGACGCTGATGGTAGGGCACCAGGAAAAGTGACGAATGAGCGGCTGTGCGTCAATTTCGCGGTAGCCGTTAACGCCAGGAAGGTTGGGGTGGACGTGGACCTCCCCCTTGCGCTTCATATTGCGCGGGTACGGGACCGGTAGACTATAAACGTTCGCGGTTCGCGGCCCGGCGTACTCCCTCTGCGAGACGCGAACGGTTTTCAGAATCAGCGGCGAAGGTTGTTCGTTGAACCTGTAGACAAGTCCCGCCGTGCCCGACTTGATGATGGACACCTTGGCCGCCTTCTCAATGGCGTGCTGGCGTGCGATGGCGCTGGAGCTAAAACGGCGAGACAGGGGACATGGGATGTAGTACACCGTGCAGATACCCTTGTCCTTCATCACCGTGTACTCGTCCGTGCCGTAGTACTCCTCCCCGGTAAACAACACGTGGTAGTGAAGCATGTCGTGCATTTCAACTTTGCTCTGTCCGCTGTGAGCGATCACGGAGTCCACAAAGGGGAAGTTAATGAGAATTTCTCGCCGCTGCTCAAAGTTCATCAGCGTCGGGCGCTTTTGCGTGCGCGCGAGCGTGTCCGTAGTTAGACCGACAATAAGGTGACCGTCGTCGGACATCATGGAGCGGCAAGTCTTCAGGAAGTGGATGTGGCCCGGGTGGACAATGTCAAAGGTCCCGGTGAGGTACCCTACAGTTTTGGGCATGTTTGTAGTCCAAAGGCAGTGCCGTAATAGTCGTCGGGGTACCGTGTGCACTGTAAGCGCGTTCTCGATACACTCCGCCGAGCACCCGGAATCTGTATCGAAGACGAAGAAACCCACAGCGACCTTCAGATGGCGCTCGAGAACCGCAAGAGGAGCGGCGAGGACATCCGCCAGCTGGCCATCAAGCAAGACCTCATTGACCCGACAGTGTCACTGAGCACCATCTACCGCGCATTGAACAAGACAGGTTGGCGACGCGGCCGCCAGGCCGGCAGAACCGGCAAACAAGAATCTGGCTGAATGACACAGAGATCTGTGGAAATTGTTGCGCTCGCCACGAGTTTGGCGCTGCAGTAAACCATAAAATCTGAAGGTCGCTGTGGGTTTATCGTCGCTCAGCGTGACTTTGTCGCTCCCTTGGATTCCGAGAGGTCGTAAGCAGATATTTTCAATTTCCACGACCACAGGTGACCCCACCCACCCATCAATCGTCATGTGCCTCTCACGTTGCCCACTCATCACCTTGATTCTCTGTGCGATGGTATGTACCGTCGGCGTAGCATTCAGCGTCCCGAAGGATTCTCCGTGCAGGGACGAAAGAATGGCGGGACTTGACCTTTTCTCATGGGCCGTGCTGAATCAGTTCGTGACGTCGATGGTGGTCTTTCACACCTGCCACACCTTGAAGAAGTTCAACATGTCCGCTGGAAGCATTGCGATGAGGAGGGATCTCAACGTGACCGCGGCCTCCATACAGTTCATTGCAATCTTCACGGTCGAGAGCATCTTGATGACCTTTGGCCTGGTGTTCATCGCCCTGAATGTGGCCAACGGTTGCATCGAGGACGAGCTACCATTCACTCTCCTCCCCCCTCTTGTCTTTGTGATGAGCCTGCTTTATGTTGTTGTCCATTCGTCGATGATGAGCCGGATTGTGGTTCTGCACGAGGACGATCGCCTCATGCGCCCATGAACCGTCGTCAGGTCGTCAGCGTTATCTCGCCGTGCTGCTGGCAATGCATCGTGGCACCGCTTTTCGATATGCGCGTGAGGATACCTGGTACACGTGCGTCACACTCCTTAAACCCCTCCCTGTCCCGTGTCAGCAACATATACAGGGCCACGTCGCTGTTCCCGCCGCTGAGTTCACAGTCTACGAGATGCCGAAGCCGCGTGACCACGGCCTCACAGGGGTGACCGATCACGCTCTCCATGTGCTTGTTCATGGTGAACGCGGAGCCCTGCGCGATATGACACACCGCCATGGCGCCCAACCCCGGCCGCGCGACGTCCATCACACTTTGCAGAGAGGTGTAGACCGCTATCGCCGTGCGTTCCCGGGCCACCACGCCCCTCCCTGCGTCGCGTACCGCGTACATCCCAACACAAAGGCATCGACCTGGTGACGAAGCACGTGAGTTGGGGGCGGTAGGGTCCCGCTTCGTCGGATGGCTTTCCACCACCGTGGTAACGTGTTTCCGATTGCGCTCGCGCATGGCGGTCAGGATGGGCCCCAGTTCCTTGTTGCACGCTAACGTGGTTATGCACTTGACGAGCCTGTCGCTGGCGGACGAATTCTCCCGTAGGTACATGATCATGTGATCGGCCTCGTTGCAGGGTAGGGCGTCGATGATGAGGGATAGGACGTTCGAGGTCGTCAGCCTGAATGTGACCTTGACGTACGGAAGCAAGGCACCGTCCCCCAGCCAGGGGGTAACGAGCTCAGGCATCGCATACGCGAGGGTGTCCCCCGTGCACGTCCACGTCACGGGAAATAGGTCATTGGTCGACGGTGGCTCGAGGCCGCGGGGCTGTAAGTACCCGCACACAATGACCCTGCTAGCACCCGGGGAATGAGTGTAGTGACTGCGAATGGTATGCAACTCCCCCCTCCTGAAGTCGCCCGAGGCCGTGCACCAGTCACCCACCCCCATCAGCATCAGGTCCCTCCCCCACGGCTCCTCCGGCGGCGTTCCTGTTGCGCGCACATGCTGGAGCAGCAGTACGCAGTCGAGTAGCGCGTTACCGTCTAAGTCCACCCTGCTGCGGGTGTAGTCTTTTAGCATACCTAGCGCCACGGACTCAAAGGCGGCTCCCCCCCCGCCATCGTGCGTGACGTCCTGCTCGTCGATCCAGGCGAGGTTGAGGGGACCCGCGGCGGCCGCCTGCATGTGTGGACAGGGTTTCCACGCGCCCCCATCGCCTACGCAGTAGCCCCACGTGTTGAGGTCGGGCACCCGTCCCGCCCCGGGGGGGGCGTACATGAGATGGTGGTAGGGCTGTCCTGCGGACTCGGCCTCCGTGTGTCGGACGTAGCACGCCCTGAAGGGGGGGGCTCCGGGGGGACACCCTCTCTCGCTGGAAGCCCACTCACGGACGAGGGTGTCCACCTGCCCGAGCGTCCACGGTCCCCTCCCCTTGATGGTAGCCAGTAGTTTGCGGGCAAACCTGCGCGTGTACCGCCGGTGCCGGCTCAACCCGTCCTGCGTAAGCGACAGGGCCACAAGCACTCGTTGAAGTCTTCCCGGCATAGGCTGGTTGCGCTCAGTCTCGGTGGGGTACAGGAGGGCGCGCAACTCACGAACAGTGGACAGCGCAAGCGCAATCTTGTGGGCCTCCGTGAGGGTGGGGTGACTTTCGGCCACCACAATGAGTCCCCCGAAGGTGCTGGCCCGGCGGGCCACTGGTACGGGGTTCCCCATACCGTCCCGCTCTGCATCACTCTGGTGCGACACGAGGGGGGCGGGGTACCGGTGTATCATGTGCGGGAGCGGACGTAAAGGATCCTTGTTCGCCAACATGATTACAGGCGGATGCCACCGCCGTCTCATATCGTTCCACAAGGTGTGCAACTCGCTTACCGATTGCGATTGCAGCCAGTCCACGCAGGCGCGCACCACATCAAGACCCTCGGCCTCGGCCTCCACCGCGTCCGGGTACCCGTACAGTAGGCAGGCCAGTGGCACGTACGGGAGCTTGGCGTTGTCCACGCCATCCCACGCAGCGGTGACGCGTTCGGTATTCATAGGGACTTTGTAGCAGCAACAGTGACCGTTACAACATTGGGGTGGGGGCGCATCGTGTAACGTATTGCAAACGTCAGTGGTGGGTCTGTGTGGGATATGTCACGTGGGCCCAGTTCCTGTGCTACCAAAACCTCCCGACCCCCGACCGGTGCTGTCCAGCTCTTTCACCTCCACGATCTCCAGGTTCGCAATGCGCTCAATGATCAGCTGGGCGATGCGGTCGCCGCACCTGACTTGAAAGTCACAGCCCCCATTATTCACAAGTACAACGGCCACGCTACCACGGTAGTCGGCATCGACTACGCCCGCGGCCGTATCCACGGAGTGGTTGACGGCCAGGCCGCTGCGGGGCGCCACGCGGCCGTAGCAGCCCTTGGGTACCGCCACGGCCACATCAGTCTCCACCACCGCTCTGCCGCGGGCCGGGACCACCATGTCCCTCGCGCTGGCGAGGTCGTACCCCGCGGCCATGTCGGAGCCGCGGGTGGGCAACGTCGCCCGCTGGCTGAGACGTTTGACATTCAGCATTGTATATAACTGTGAGTAAAGAACAATGCCCAGCAACCCCACCAGACACAGGAAACCCACCGCAAGTGTTACAATCATGAGCCTGCCAAAACGCTGTCTAACCGCATACAGTGACGTCTGTGGTTTGCGCATCTAGCGCCCGCTTCTCAGAAGGTGGGCGGTACAGCTGGCTGAGGCACGAGGACGCTGTATCGCACATTATGGGCGCGTAGGCGTTTCGGTGACGACGCTGTTTGGCGCTGCAGTAAACCATAAAATCTGAAGGTCGTTGTGGGTTTATCGTCACTCAGCGTGACTTTGTTGGCCCTTGGATTGGAAATTGTTGAGCTCGCCACGAGTTTGGCGCTGCAGTAAACCATAAAATCTGAAGGTCATTGTGGGTTTGTCGTCACCCAGCGTGACTTTGTCGGCCCTTGGATTGGAAAT
>Ga0307983_1000815_pt1 | contig 14822 bp, 17 predicted proteins | sample OrgLakmetagen991_FD_201845 | JGI IMG/M metagenome (GOLD analysis project Ga0307983, IMG submission 201845) | Saline water microbial communities from Organic Lake, Antarctica - #991 | ecosystem: Environmental > Aquatic > Non-marine Saline and Alkaline > Saline | place: Antarctica: Organic Lake...
GTACAGGGGGCGCAGGAGGAGCTGATGCAGCGCATACTCAAACCGCTTCAGGCTGCTGCTGAGAAACTCTCAGTGCCTGTAGGTGAGAAAGGTGCGATCTTCCGTGACACACTGATCGGCAACCTCAAGCTGGCAGTGGAGCAAGCACGTAGCCTGAACCTGGGCAACGACAGCACGATCAACGGCATAGCCGATGAGATCGACGCCATGCTGAACGCAGGCAAGCTGGAGCCGGACGCACTGCGCACTGCGCAGCAGTCACGACAGGACGCAGCGGCGAAGCTGCACTCACTGGCATCACGATTTAACGGGCTTTAAGCCCGTTTTTCCTGGAGGATCACATGGTCACTGACATCGATTTACTGATCGAGCGCGGCAAGAATCGCTTGATTACACAACATGCGTTCTATGCCAGCGTGCTGCTACGCCGGCCCTTGGACATATCTGAGAAGCTGCCGACAGCCGGCATAGACATTCGAGGCAACATCACCATCAACCCGCAGTTCATCGCCGACAAGTCCGTCAACAACATGGTGTTCCTGCTGGCTCACGAGTGCATGCACTACATGCTCTCACATCTTTTGCGCTGTGGTGGGCGCGACCCGCAAAAGTTCAACTGGGCTGCTGATGCTTACATCAATGAGCGGCTTATCCTTGATGGCGTCGGCGAGTTCATCGATGGCGGCATACGTCACCCTGGCGCTGAGACCCTGTCAGTCGATGAGTTGTACCTACTGGCTCCAGACAACCCACCCGGTGGCGGTGGCGGCTCGTTGGGCCAAGACCTGGACATGACTGGAGTCGATCAGCTGAGTGCAGGTCAAGTCGCCGAGATGGAGGCACAAGTTAAGCAGGAGGTAGCACAAGCCGCACAGTCCGCCGAATCTGTCGGGCAGCTGTCCACCAGTATGAAGCAGTTTGTCAAAGACACACTGCACAAACCCTTACCGTGGTACCGCCACTTCGAGCAATTCTTCACACGCGCTGCCGAGGTTGACTTCGATTTCACGAACCCCGACAGAAGATTTATTAAAGATAAACTTTACATACCGGGCTTTGGTGGCTATGGTTCACAGAGCATCGTGCTGGTGCTGGATGAGTCGGGGTCTATCAGGGATCATGTGTTAGCCCACTTTGCCAAACACTTCAACGACATACTGCAGGCATGTCAGCCTGAAGAGCTTCACATACTCCACACAACAACATGTGTGGAGTATGCTGAGACGTTTGGCTCTGATCAGTACCCGGTCACACTCACACAGCACGCGTCTGGCGGCACACACATGCCGGCAGGTATTGACTATGCGCTGGAGCACTACCCCGACGCAGAGGCCATACTGGTGCTGACCGATGGGCACACTGACTTTGGGTCACCTATCGCGACACCGCTGCTGTGGGGCATTACGACACCGTCGATCGTAGCACCACATGGCGAAACGGTTCACATCGACACAACGCACTAGGGGGTCACATGCCGCAAGTTACGATTAAATTGCAGATTTTGCAGATGCTTGACTCGGGTAAGAAGCCCGCCGAGATCGCCAAGACGCTAGGCACGACGCCGGCTTACGTGGCCAATGTGAAAAGCGAGTTCTGGAGAAAGTCGTGAGTAAGCATGAATTCAGTATTATTTGCTATAGCCCGGCACTACCCGTGAAGTGGAGCGACACAGTAGTCGTGGGTTACCTAATGTACCGGAAAAACCCAATATGGGGTATTTACTCCAACCCAAATGAGTCGGATCATTTGGTTGTCACTCAGCTATTTGATCTAAAAGCCATGCCTTATAAAGGTCGCAGTTACATATGCCCCACTCAAACAAGAGAGGTAGTTGTCCATAGTATACGTAAAGCCGTGGATTTTCTGCGTAGTATCGTAGCGCTTGAATTCAGTCAAGAATGCCCACAGGAGCTAGTATGAAAAAAGTCACCAAGAAAGACCTTATCCTTCAGTCGCTCGACAAGGGACTGGGTGTTAAAGCCACTGCGTCGATCGTCGGCTGCAGCGAGAACTATGTCACCAACGTGCGCAGCAAGGGCTGGCCGGCAGCTATGGATGACCCAACACCGACCAAGCGCCGCAAAAAAGCACCGCAGAAGTCCCCCGCGGCGGCATCGGTCAGCGCGCCTATCGGACTGCGTGAGCGTATCGTGCGTGGTCGACGTATCGTCAGCGTCGAATTTGACCTTGGTCCGGCAGCGCAGTGAACAAGGAGAGCGTGATGGATAGTGTATCGATAAACGTACTGGTGGACCCCCCGCAGACTGTCGATGGGAACCTGGTCGCGTTTGGTATGGTCAAGGCATACCCAACTTGGGCAATCCTTTACGAGGGCCCGGGTTTTTTCCTACAAGAGCTGCTGCGCTTCAACAGCGCAGGGGAGCCCGAACCCGAGCTCGCGCAGCTGCGGCGCATCCCTACGCCGGGGGACAAGGCAAAAGCCATCGATGTGCTTAACGCCTTGCTGGAGTTTGAGACGGGTGTAACCCCAGAACAAAATGCCGCATAAATCAATTAATATGCGCCCAGCGACCACGACGGTTTTTTGTGGGCGCGCCGACGGGAGGACCATAATCTGTGAGTTCACTGTTATATGAGGAAGTTAGTAAGTTTCTCGCGGAGTCAAAATTACCGCTGCGACAGGTAGATGTCGCCACTCACTTCAATATCCCCGTGCACCAGATGTACACCAGCTTGGAGGCCGAAGGTGTGTCCTGGACAGAGCTGCTGAATTCCGAGCGACTCAAGCGCTATCGCGCGCTACCCAATGAGCCGCGGAGCGTGCTGGCAGAATCGCTGGGGTTTACAACGCAGTACGGACTACAGGCGCTCTCAAACTGGAAAACACGTATGAAACGACAACGTCGTCTTGGAGCCGATGAATGATCGAAAAAACTGTACCACCTGAGTACCACAGCCTATTCGATGTGCTGATGTGTGCGCTTGACCAAGCGTCAGTAGGTAAAGGCAAAGAGCGTCACGCACGTGGTCAGGCGTTTGAAGACCAGCGCATGCAGACGATCAGCCAGCTGCTGGATACGGATAAGGGTATGGCCTACCAAGCAGCCAAGAAATTGTTCGAGGGCATAGAGTTCATAGACCCGGCCCGCAAAGAGCACGAGCTGTTAGGCGTCATCGTCTATGTCGCTGGAATTATTGTTTACAACCGAGAGAGTGGGGTACGACACGATGGGAGCAAGGACGACAACACCGCAAACCAGCATGTCCCTGAAGCGAATGATCAGTTTGATTCACTACGGGCTAGAAAGTCGCGATCAGGCGACAGAAGACGCTGCTGAGTCAGCGTTATCGTTCGCAGCACTTAACCTACGACGCAGGATGCTGCTAGTCCCCGGGGAGCTGCAGTCGCGGGTTAATCTACTGAACGACAGCTACCACGCGAAAGTAAAAGATGAGTAGGTACGCGGTCGAGCGTTGGCGAGCGTTCGACGTAGAGACAACAGGCGAGAGTCAAGACTATGCACTGCAGCCATGGTCACCGCGCGGTTACCTCACATGCCATGGGACAGCACGCTTCCTCGGCAAGCAGATTACATCCAGCACCACTGAAGCGAACGCCGCGCAGAGCAAACTTATCGAGCAGGCGGGTCAGATATTCCGCGGCGACCCTGTGCTGGTCGGCTGGAATGTGGCGTTCGATGCTGCCTGGCTTATCGCGCTGGGGTTCCGTGAGCAGGTTATGCGCGCCACATGGCTGGACGGCATGCTGCTGTGGAAGCACCACTACCGGATACCTGAGTCAGATATTAACACCGGAAACAGGAAGAAGTACGGCCTCAAGGACGCCGTGCGTGAGTTCCTACCCCAGCTGGCTGGATACGAGGCGGAGATCAACTACGCACCGCAGACAGACAAGGAGTGGGTGGAACTAATCAAGTACCTGAATATCGACCTGCGCGCTACGCTGTATCTGACACGCATGTTCTGGCAGCGTCTAAAGCAGGAAGACCCCCAACAGCTGCGCAACGCACTCATTGAGTCACGTGCGATACCGGAGGTAGCCGATCATTACAACACAGGCATACATATCGACCTTGACTGGGCCGACGATCTTGACGCCCGAGTAGCCAAGGAGCATGCAGAGCACGAGGCGAAGCTGATCAGCCTGGGTGCAACGCCCAAAGTTCTTGCATCGCCCTCCCAGCTGTCGAAGCTACTGTATGAGCAGTGGGAGCTGCCAATACTCAAGCACACACCTAAAGGTGCGCCGTCCACGGACAAGGAGGCCTTGCACGAGCTGGCACTTTTCGACGACCGCGCATCACACATCCGCGCACACAGGGAGTTGGGTAACCTCCGCACGAAATTCATCGGTAAGATCGTGGAGAGCTGTGAGTATAACGAGCTGCCGGTATCGCACCCCACCGCCAACATCGCAGGGACTTACACTGGCCGACTTACCTTTAGCTCATTCATTGGCAAGAATAAAGATAAGCGCCAGACCGGGTTCGCCATCCACCAGATGTCGGGCAAGAAGGATTATCGCAAGCTGGTGCGCGCCCCGTCCGGGTTCGTCATGATTGAGTGGGATGCTGCCGGGCAGGAGTACCGATGGATGGCTATCGAGAGTGAGGACCAGACGATGCTTGATCTGTGCCAGCCAGGCGAAGACCCGCACTCGTCCATGGGTAGTTCCATTCAGCCGGCGTGGGAATACCGCGAGCTGCAGGCGTCCGCGAAGGCGGGTGACGACGATGCGTATGCTGTTCGTAGGTTGGGCAAGGTAGGTAACCTGAGCTGTCAGTACCGCATCGGCAAGCCCAAGCTGCTGTCGACGGCGCGGGTGCAGTACAACTTGCCGATGGATATGTCTGAGGCATCGATGATTCACGACACATACCACCGCAAGTACCCGGGCGTGCGGAAATACTGGCAGCGCGCAATCAAGGACGCGAAGATCAACGGCTACGCCACGACACTGGCGGGCCGTAAAGTCAGGCTGAATGTGGACTGGTCGGACAAGGCGACAAATTGGATGTATGAGTCTACCGCGGTGAACTTCCCTATACAGGGCGCAGGGGCGGACCAGAAGTTTCTGGCGATTGCTACGCTGCAGCCCTTATGGAAAAAGTACAACACGAAGTTTTACTTTGAGCTGCATGACGGCTTGTACGCTATCGCACCGGCGAAGCACGCAATGACGGTGGCGCTCAAGGGTCGCGATATGCTGAACGACATGAACTACTGGGGCGCCTGGCGCTTCCAGCCACCCATCCCGCTGCCGTGGGATGTAAAAATAGGCCCTACGTGGGGCGAACTAGAGGAGCAAGACTGATGGATAAAAAAGTGTGGACGCCGCCCGGCGTGCAGCAGGCGGATGAGCCAACAGAGCAGGACAAGGCTGAGGCTTTTGATCGTCTTATGCGCGAAGCTCAGATGAGTCGTCAAATGCAAGCAATGATGATCGCCGCTGCGACAGAGATGGAGCCTGTGCTGTTGGGCGTTGTGCCGCAGGAAGATGGTACTCAGGTGGCTGTGTACGCCACACCGCAAATTATTGACGAGAGCGAGGTGCCCGATGGACAACCAATTTCACATTGATAATGAGACGCTGGATACAACCGACTCAGCGCAGCTGCTCTCGATCGGCGCGTGCTTTGGGAGCCATGCATTCTACCGTGAGATCGACATCACCGAGTACGAGGGTAAGCCGTTCACCGTGTCCGAAAGCACGATGCAGTGGTGGCAGAAGCAGGGCGGGTTCCGCCAATCCATCCAGTTGACGGCACCGGGCAACGCTGTCGCTGAGCTGTTTGAGTGGGTGCGTGATCTGAGCGACAAGGATAGCGAATTCTGGGCGAATAGCCCGACGTTCGATCTAAAGCAGCTGGAGTACCATGCACGTTACTTTCACCTGCAAGTACCCTGGGCGTTCTATCAAGAGGCGGATGTACGTACGGTGAAGCGTGTGTCACGGCGTCTGGGTTTACGCGCACAGATGGCACCCAACCCACACAACGCACTGCAGGACGCCGTTAATCAACGTAACTTCGTCGGCGCTGTGCATCAAGAGCTAGGCCACATGAAATCCGTTGTCCGCCGCCTCGCCCTGAACCACCCAGAAATCATGGAGTCGATAAATGAAGAAATTCGCATGGAGCTACTCAGCTCTGAACGCTTTCGAGAACTGCCCACACCAGTTCTTCCGAACGCGGGTGAAGAAGGACATAAGCCAGCCACCATCCGCGGAGATGACCGACGGGAACCGACAGCACAAAATGCTGGAGCTCAGAGTGAGGGACGGAAAGAAGCTGCCGTCGGACATGATTCGGCTGGAGCCACTCTGCGCAAAAATCCTGAGCGTGCCGAACGCTGAGATAACGGCGGAGCAGAAAATCGCGCTGACCCCGAACCTGAAGGAGACGACATATTTCGCAAAGAATGTTTGGCTGCGTGGTGTAATCGACCTGTCAATTATTCGAGGGACGACGGCTCGGGTAATTGACTATAAAACGGGTAAGCGTAAAGTAGACCCGACACAGCTGAAGCTATTCGCAGCCATGCTGTTCGCCATCCGGCCCAATCTGAAGCGTGTGAAGACTTCGTTCTGGTGGTTGAAAACGCGTGAGACCGATCACGATGAGTTCACCGTTGACGAGGCACCGCTGATCTGGCAAGAGATGGAGCCGCGTGTGAGCCGTATGCACCTGGCCTATGAGGTCGACGAGTGGCCGAAGCGGCAGTCAGGCCTGTGCCGCGGGTGGTGCCCTGTGAAGGACTGCGAGTTCTGGGAGCCGAAGCATGGATGATGTATTTGTTGTTGTGTGGCTGTGGGGTATGTTCATAGGCACAATAATATGGGCTATCCGAGACGGGAGTCAGCAATGGCAGAGACGCCAGAAGCCAAAGTAAAGCGGCGATGCAAAGTGATCCTCAAAGAGTTTCGCGTCTGGTTCTTCATGCCGATGCAGAACGGTATGGGGGTTGTTGGTATCCCGGATTTTATCTGCTGCTGGCATGGCGTGTTCCTCGCGATCGAGACCAAGGCTCCGGGCAAGAAGGCGAACGTCACGCCGAACCAGGCCAAGCGTATGGACGAGATCGACGAGGCCCAGGGTATGGTACTGGTCATAGATGATCCAGAAGAGCTGCGGTATATTCTGACGGTGCTGCGCAAGCAGGGTAATTTCAAACTATTGAGGGCACATACACGATGGCTGCAAAAAGCAAAAACCCAGCTTCTAAGCGTGACTACAAAAAAGAGTACGCACGCGACCAAAAAAAGCGGATCAAGTACCGCACGGAACTCAACAAAGTAAACCGCGAAAAGCAGGCCGCGGGCACTACGTCGAAGGGGGATGGTAAGGATGAATCGCATGCCCGAGATGTGCGCAAAGGCGGGGCAGCAAGCGGCAAAACGACCGCGAAGACAGCAAGCAGCAACCGTGCATGGCGGAAAGGGAAGAAGGGCTATGATCGATAAGGACAGTACGTGAGAGTCATTGAGTCAAAGAAAGCGCTGCTGCTGCGGACACAACACCCTCGTCGACTGGCGAAGATTATACCCACAGCGCAGCTCTTCAAGTACAAAGGTAAGCTGACCCTGGCCATCCCGCACCGTCAGGATGAGTGTCGTGTGCTGACCAACATCGGACTGTCGCCGCCTGCACCTATCCTGCATTACTACAACTGGCGCCGGAACGAATTGCTGATACCGCAGCCGTTCAACGCACAAAAGATCACTTCCGCGACGCTATCGCTTAACCCACGCACATTCGTGCTGAATGATCTCGGCACAGGCAAAAGCCTCAGCGCGTTGTGGGCCTGGGACTGGTTGCGTCAAGTCAATCGTGCTCAGAAGCTGCTGATTATCTGCCCGCTATCCACCATGGAGCGCACTTGGGGTGATGAGCTGTTTTTTCACTTTCCAGACCAGCGCGTCGTTATGGTTCACGGAAGCCGGGCACGTCGCAAAAAGCTGCTGGCACAGGACGCGGACGTTTACGTGGTCAACCATCATGGCGTACAGATCATCGCCGATGATTTGGCCAAGCGCCCGGACATTACGCACATCGTTCTGGATGAGATCGCTCAGGTGGCGCGCAACCAAAGCACGGACATGTGGCGCTCGTTCAACACCATCGCGAACAAGCAAATATTTCCAGCAGGTGCTCGAGCGATCTGGGGCCTGACTGCTACGCCGACGCCGAACGAGCCAACGGACGCCTACGCACAAGTCAAACTGGTCAACCCGCACAAAGTACCCAAATACTTCTCGCATTTCCGGGACAAAGTCATGAGCCAGCACGGGCCGTACACATGGCTGCCCAGGGCTAATGCTATGGACGTGGTCGACGAGATCATGCAGCCGGCGATCCGGTTCCGTATGTCGGACTGCACAGACCTGCCGCCAACGATTTACATGGAGCGCACCGTAGAGCTGACACCGGCGCAGAAGAAAGCATACAAGTCCATGGAGGACGAGCTGCGCGCCCAAGTGGCCAGCGGTGAGGTCACTGCGGTCAACGAGGCCGTGAAAGCCGGTAAGCTGGTGCAGATCGCCTGTGGTGTTCTGTACGCCGATAAAGGTGAGCGGCACATCGTTGGTGCGGAACCCCGCCTGCGTGTTGTGGAGGAGGCCATCGAGTCATCTGAGAGCAAGACCATCGTGTTCGTGCCGTTCGTTGCGGCGGTGGCGTATGTCGCTGCTGTAATCGCTCAGCGTATGCCGAATCGGACGGTCGCTGTGATCCACGGCGGCGTTAGCAAGCGTGACCGCGATGAGATTTTCGGCGGGTTCCAGCAAGGCAACAAGCCCGACGTGATCGTAGCACAGCCAGCGGCTATGTCACACGGATTGACGCTGACGAAAGCGAGCACTATTGTGTGGTACGCTCCACCAAACAGTGCGGAGACGTACCAACAGGCAAACGGCCGGATCGCCAGGCCGGGCCAGAAACTCACCACAGCAATCATAAACGTGTCAGGCACACCCATCGAGCGGCGTATGTATGCGCGGTTAAAAAAGAAGGAATCCATGCAGAATATCCTGCTGGATCGAAAAGTTTACAGAGAAGTATATTGATTTTATGGTGTAAAGGTGTAAAGTTAAGGAATTGCGGGGGGTGGCGCTTTTCCTGAAAGTAGTACAGCTGCAGGTCTGTACGCAATGCCCGCTCTGCCGCACGTAGCGTCCCCGATACTCATGCGCTGCGTGCTGTCAAAACCATGCGCCACGTAAAAAGTAGGTGGTAAAGGGCGGGAATCCTGCACATCAAAAACGAACTGGGGTACGACTATGAATATCGACCAAGCCGTCGAAAAGTATGTAAAGCTGCGCGATAAGCGCGACGCTATTAAGAACAGGCATAAGGAGGAGCTTGCGCCATTCAACGAGCGGCTAGACAAGATCGAGGCCGCGATCATGAAGTTCTTCAACGCGACCGGGCAGAACTCTTGCCGCACAGACCACGGAACGCCGTACAGGTCCGACGTATTGTCGGCAACGGTTGCCGATCGTGATGCGTTCCTTGCGTTTGTGCAGGAGAATGACGCCTACCATTTTTTGGAAAACCGTGTCAGAAAAAAAGACGTGGAGGAGTACGCCAAGGAGCACGGCGAGTATCCGCCCGGCATCAAGACATCCGTACTTACTAAAATCAACGTAAAAAGGAGCTCGTAATGAGCAAAGAAGTCAGCGTTCTCGACAAGAAACTACCCGCCCACCTGCAGCAGCTGAGCAAGTCAGATGCCGTCGATGATTGGGCGTCAGGGACTGCCAGCGGGTTCCCTGTCCTGTCGACCAAAAGCAAGGTGTGGTCCATCAAGCGCGGCGACTCAACTGAGGTGATCACTCGGGAGAACTCCGACGGAGAGCAGGAAGAGGCTCGCTCGATTTCCGTGGTTATCCTGCGTAGTAACAAGGGTGTGGCGCGAACCTACTACAAAACCAAGTACGTCGAGGGATCGGATGAGGCGCCCAGCTGCTACAGCAACGACGGCGTTCGGCCCAGCATGGAGGCAGAAGATCGTCAGGCGAAGAGCTGCGCAGCGTGCCCGCACAGCAAGTGGGGCTCTGTAATCACTGAGTCAGGCAAGAAAGGCAAGGCATGCTCTGAGGTCAAGCGTCTCGCTGTAGCGCCCGCAGGTCAGCTGAACGACCCTATGCTTCTGCGAATTCCCCCGACATCACTAAAGTCCTGGGATCAGTACGTGGTGAGCCTCGCGAAGCGCGGACTCAACCCTACGCACATGATCACCAAGGTGGGCTTCGACTCATCTGTATCGCACCAGCTGCTGACCTGGAAGCCGATGGATTTCGTCAACGAGGAGATGATCACGGAGATCAACGAGACTGCAGAAATGGCTGTTATTGAGCAGATCATCGGTGTCGAGAACGAGACAGCTGATCAGGCCGCGGCCAGCGACGACGCTGCGGCTGCCGAGCCACCCGCCAAGACACCCGCCAAGCGCTCTGCGAAGAAGCCAGCGGACGATGGCTCAGACGAGGACGATGGCTCAGACGAGGACGATGCACCGCCGCCGGCCAAGAAAGCCCCGGCCAAGAAAGCCCCGGCCAAGAAAGCCCCGGCCAAGAAGCCGGCTCCTGAGCCTGACTCGGACGAGGATGCTTCGGCAGACGAATCGGACGAATCGGACGATGATATCCCTGAGCTGGACCTTGACGACCTCGATCTGGATGACGATTCAGACGACGCCTAAGACCCCCGGAACCGGGCACCTTGGGTGTCGCCGGACCCGTAACCGGCACTTATTCCTTGGAGGATATAATGGACGATCCCGCACTTGACTTCTCGATCATCGAGAGAGCTGGCCTGACGCAGTCTGAATTTGCTGGGCTGGCGGACGTCACTCGAGTCACAATAAACCACTGGGTTAGCGGAAAGGGGCGCCCGGCCCGAAAAAAAGAGCCTAAAATCAAGTCGTTGCTGAAGGTTTTGTCTGTCGCTAACAAGCGGGGTATCCTGCCCGACACGCTTCCATCTATCCATAAGGATCACATGGACGACCGCCGAGCACAGATTCGTAAGGCTATTCGAGCCATCGTGAAATCTCGGAAAAGCTAACCAGCTCCACAGCGATCCGGGGGGATTATGGATACAGCTGACTTCTTTCGGCACATATTGCCGACGCAAGGTCTCTATGTTCTGGCTTGGCGCGAACGCGCTGGCAAACAGTATTTCAGGCATGTCGTCGTTGATGACATCGACAAACTCGCAACAAAAGCACGGCAGCTGGATGCTGCTGGCCACACCGTGTACCACGCATGCGCATCATACAAGGAATCGCGTGTTTGGGATGACAAGAAGCAGAAGTGGCGCGTCCGCATAGGGCCAAACACGCACTCGATTCGCAGTCAGTGGCTTGATCTTGATGTCGGTGATTGCGCCGACAAATACCCTGACTTGAAGTCCGCCGCTAGCGATCTCAAAGCTGCCTGCACTCACTTCGATCTCCCCGCGCCGACTCTTGTTCGCTCTGGCCGCGGCCTGCACGCTTACTGGACGTTCAATCAGGACCTGCCAGCATCAGATGCTGGAGAGCGCATGCGGGCATTCAAGGGCGCCATTGAACAGTACGGGCTCCGTGCTGACCGGTCAAGAACCAGCGACATCGCTTCCGTATTGCGTCCACCAGGGACTACGCACCGCAAGGGTAAGCCAAAAGCAGTTGAGGTTATTTACACCGGCAAACCAATAAGCCCGCACAAGTTCTATGCGAAGGTTGGTTTCGCAGCAACCACGTCTCTGGACTTACTCGCGACAGATACGCCGCTGCACATCACTACCCAGGCCAGCAGCGACTGGTCGGCGACGGCCTACCCGCCATCGTCCGCCAAGAAGATCGCGCAGCGCTGCAGGGCGGTCAACAAGTTCGTGCGGGACAAAGGCCAGATATCTGAGCCTGCTTGGTTCGCCATGATCGGCGTGCTGACGCATACGGTCGAGGGCAGTAAAGCCATCCACAAGTGGAGCTCTGGAGACCCTCGCTACTCAAAGTCAGAGACTGACGAGAAGATAGCCAACCACGAGCATGGCCCTGCGACATGTGCGCACATCGAGGGCATAGCGGACATGAGCCCGGAGTGCCTGAAGTGCAAATATCGCGGAAAGATCACTAGCCCGATCAAACTGGGTAGCAGTGAGGATTTGCCGCCTGAGAAGACAGAGCAGCCCGCACCTAAGCCACAGCCACTATTGGCCACACCCGACCAATACGCACGGAACCCAGCCCCAGAGACTCTGCCATTCTGGCCGAAGAACTACTCATGGGACGGCAAATTCCTTTACCGCTTCGTGCCGGAGCAGGATAAAGTCGAGGCGCAGTGGAAGCCGATCAGCAAGATTTTATACTACCCCTTCCTACGGTTTGAGACCGACGAGAACACCCGGGCCGCCAAGTTCTGCGCGCTGATCAACGGCGACAAAAACAGGTGGCGAGTGTTCGACATTGAGACAACCAAGATCGCCGAGGCCCAGTCACTGGCCTACGCACTTGGTGCCCATGAGGTGATTTATATGCCATCGGCAAAGCACGACAATCGGCAATTTGTGGACGACGTACTGTTCGGTCTGCGCAGCGCCGGCATCGAGACCACGACCTACTCATCCTTTGGCTGGCATAAAGATGGCTTTGTCATCGGCAACCAGTACATTCTGAAAGATCGTGTCGAGGAGGTGTTCCTCAGTGAGAAGCTGCCGTCGGATTTACGGGGTGATCTCGGGCAGGCGGGCACCGGTGGCGAGTGGACCAGGATAGTCGACCAAGTATACAACCGGGCTGGTGCTGAGCCGTTCCAGTGGCTGATCGCATGCTCGTTTGCAGCCCCGCTGATCGCGCTGTGCTTCTCGGACAACTGGCACGGCTTACCATCCGCTCTGACTGGCGAGAGCGGCGTAGCCAAGAGCACCACGTGCACTGTTGCCTGCTCGATCTGGGGTGACCCCGCGAAGTTCCTCATCCAGGCCAATGAGGAGGGCACCACCATGAAAGCTCTGATACAGCGCGTGAGCACGATGCGCCACCTGCCACTGGTACTGGATGAAATTACCGGTCGCACCACAGACGAGCTTCAGAGCCTGCTGTATGCCCTCAGCAACGGGCGCCCTAAGCTGCGATTGCGCGCCGACGGCCAGGAAATCAACCCTGGCCAGTCATGGAACACAACCACATTTGTTACAGGCAACCTGTCGATCACGCGCATGCTGTCTGATTCAGACATAGCGAAGGCAGCCGCTACGCAGGTGCGCTGCTTTGAGATACCCCTACGTGCCGACTACGTGCATGACGTATTTAGGAACATCAACGCCAAGCAGCTCATCGAGGGTGATCTACTGAGCGCCAACTACGGCGTGGTCGGTATGGAGTACCTCAAGTTTGTGGTCAAGCACCAAGCGCGGATACGTACCTTGCTGCAGAAGGAGCGGGCCAAGTTCGCCGCCAAGACGCAGGAGGAGACCCGCGAGCGTTTCTACTATGACATGGTCGCCACGGCGATGGTTGCGGCCGGCATCGCCAAGAATCTGAATATGATTCACTTCGATCTCAGGCGCCTCAAGCAGTGGGCTATGAACCACATCCTGACGCTGCGTACAGACCGCGCTGCTTCGATGGACACCGCGGAGGACTTCCTGCAGGCGTTCATGGCCTACGTCGCCCAGCACACGCTGGTGACTCGCTATTACCGAGACGGCCGGCAGAAGATACACGATGAGCGCGTCGTGGAGCCACCGCGCGAGGTGCTGGCACGTAATGCAATCGACGATCGCCGGTTCATTGTCACAATGAAGGCGTTCAAGGACTGGTGTCAGATACGCAAGATAAATCCCGGATGGCTGCAGGAGCAGCTGGTCAAGGAGGGGTTGATGTTGCCGGACTGCGAGAGACAGCGTGTGTGCAAGGGAACGAGCATCAGTGGCGCACAGGCCACGTGCCTTGAGCTGGTATACGACCGGATCGACAATACCAACATGGCTGTGCCTGAGTACATGCAGTCAGTGGACAAAGCCAAGGCATAAAAAAACCCGGCTATTACACCGGGTCAGGGGTCCGAGCTGGGGTAGCTCTGCAGTGACTGTATCACTCCTGCAGCCGCTGCACAAACCTCCGATTCTGGGAGTTGGTCAGTACGCCGCCGACTATATCGCGCTCCCTGTCTTGCTTGGCCTGAGGCTCATCCAGCAGGTTGCTGAGCGGCTGCCTGCCAAACCCGTACTTGACACGCGTCGCTTGAAGCTGCAGAAACTCTCTGCGCAGCCTTGCTCGCACAGCTCCGGAGTCCGTCCTCGCGTACTCACCTCGTATCTCAGCAGATCGCGAGTCGAATACTTTCTCGGTGCTGAACAGCCAGTTGTTGATCTTCTGCCTGTCCGTGAGCGTCGCTGTGGGCCAACCCAGACCGGTGAGTATAGCGTCCATGTAGCTGACCTCATCCGGTGAGAGAGCCACATCCTGACTCATGTTGCGCCGGGTGACCCCCTCTGTCTTGTAGTGAAACGCACGCATAGCGTCGCGCAGGCCGCGGGGGAGCATTTGGGCTACGCCAAGCATAACCTGTCCGTTAGCCACCTGCCCACCACCATCGACCATCTGCTGGAACAGAGCCGACGACGGCCCCAGGACACCCGCAATCAACGCAGCTGCGCCGTCGCGTGACAGCTCGATCTCAGTGAACGGCAGTAGGCTGGTCGCCAGCCCCATGCCCAGTCGGCTGGATACGTCCATGCCAAATAGCGTGGGTATCCCGCGCATGATCAGGTCGCTGATCTGGCGATCGTTAATGACCTGCGCTACCCGCAGCTCTATGTCGTCAGGCTCATCGTCGTCGCCGAACATATTAC